>ERZ779885.613-NODE-613-length-40361-cov-10.875602_pt1 | contig 40361 bp, 26 predicted proteins | sample MGYA00511554_ERZ779885 | MGnify/ENA primary metagenome ERZ779885 (study PRJEB29588, sample SAMEA2160998) | human gut metagenome | biome: human gut; feature: human-associated habitat; material: faeces | place: Denmark | collected 2008/2010 ... | reverse complement strand
AGACGGTAACGCAGGGCAGCGGCTCTGCCGTGCCGGATGAGGCTCCTGTGATTACGCAGCGGGAGAGCTCTGTAGAGACAGGCAACACAATCGCGATTAATGCGTCTGATAATGCGACTGCAAATGTGACCATTAAGGATATCAATATCAAAAGCAGCAATGATGCGATTGATGTGAAGGGAAGTTCCAGTGCCAACATTACACTGGAGGGAGACAACAAGATCTTCTCTGAAACCGGCTCTGCACTGCATGTTTCGGATGGCAATGTCACCATAAACGGAAGCGGTTCTCTGAAGGCCGAGATTCAGGATGAGCCTGATTCTGGCTATAACCATAATGCCAAAATCGGCAGCCATGAGAATGAGGACATGTCCGGCAGCATCCATATTACAGGAGATGCAACCGTAAAAACAGATGACAATATAGCACCGAACTGCGGCGGAGACGGAGCAGGCATTGGCTCCGGCGAAGATGGGGAAATGTCCGGAAACATTGTCATTGACGGAAATGCGCAGGTTGAAGTATCCAGCAATGACAGGGGTGCGGGCATTGGCACCGGCGACAATGGTGGCTTAAGCGGTAACATTATGATTGGCGGGAATGCACAGGTTTCGGCAACCGGTGCTGAAAACAGCGCGGGCATCGGCGCCGGAGATGACGGCAATTTCAGAGGCAGTATCACCATTGATGGAAACGCAAAGGTTACTGCCAAAGCAGGCGGAGATCACAATGGTTCTGACGGCTCCGGTATCGGCACTGGAGACGAGGGGAAATTTACCGGGACAGTTACCATAGGCGGAAATGCTGCTGTGGTTGCTGCAGGCTCGGATGAAGGATGCGGAATTGGCTCCTCAGATTGGAAATATATGAACGGTATCATTATCATTCGAGATCATGCAAAGGTCACTGCCTACGCCGGAAATCGCGGCGCAGCCATCGGTTCAGAAGATGACTGGGATATGACAGGAAAGATTATCATTGTCGGCAACGCCATTGTGAATACGGGCGTAGTAGACGATGCAGGAAATGTTCTTTCGAACCGTATCGGCTATATTGGTGGTGGAGAAAATTCCAACCATGACAGCAGTAAGGGACATTATATCCTTGGATCAGACGTAACAATCAACAGCCTGAACGGAAGTGACACAGAAGCACTGAAGCAGTACGTCAATATGCACCTGGACAGCGAAGGAAATCCGACAAACCTGACGGAACTGGATATCAGGATGGAAAATGGAATTTTTAAGGCAGAAGCAACCGGTGCGGGCAGCGTAGAAAAGATTCTCTACAATGGCAGCGAAACAGTACCTACTGTTCCCGGAAGCTATTCGGTGACCTGTGTCATGAAATTTGGCGAAGGCACAATAGAACTTCCGATCGGAACACTGGTAATACCGGAGCCGGCATCTCCCGGTGAAACCGCAGCACCTGTGGAATACAGAATGCAGACATCTGCATCAGAGCCGGTACAGGGAAATGGAAAAAGCACAGGATACAAGGCTCCCGTACAAGGACATTTTTATCAGGTAGTAGGTCAGGACGGAAAAGCCATGATTTTTGCTACCGCGCAGAAGAAAGACGTGCTGGCAATTGCGACGGATTCCGATTTTGCCATGCTGACGGGAAAAATGGAAGACATCGAAGCGCTCAGAAAACAGGGCGTGAGAAGGATTATCTTCGCTACAAAGAGAGCAACCTCCACCTTCCTTCTTTCGGAGCTTCTTGAAAAGAAGGCATACGGAGAAACCTGGAGTCTCATCCACGATGGAGAGAACGTTGCGTTTACTGTAGTTGAAAAGATGATGGATATAAGCAGTATTCTTACCCGGTTACAAACGAAATAAAACCGGATATAACAGGTACCGGTATTTGGAAACCGATATGACAGAAACCGGAAAGAGGACGTGACTGGAATGTGTGGAAACCATGCTTTGCAGACTTTGCACAGATGATTTTCCGGTAAATTTTATAGAAGGATATCAGAGGGAACCCGGCAGTGGTCAGACAGCAGTCCTGACGCTGCCGGGTTACTGTATGATTCGTTCGAATATGCACAAAAAGTTTTACGGCTTGGTGCAAGTGATATACTTTCAAAACCCATTGATATGGAACAAAGGAGGCAATAAGCTAATGATTGATGTAGCAGAACTGGAAAAAAAAGTACCAATTTTAAAGGATATACAGAATGAAAAAGAAGTATTCTGGATAAATCCAGATAAAACTAACTGCGAAGAAGCAATGAAGCATATAGAATTAACAATGGCAGATGTAGATGATGCAGAACAAAGACTGAAGCGTTTCGCACCATTTATCATGAAATGTTTTCCGGAAACGAAAGACAGAAATGGTATGATTGAATCTGTGCTTACTCCAATTCCTGGAATGAAAGAGTTACTGAACGAAAAATATAACAGTAATTTGGAAGGTACATTGTTACTGAAACAAGATAGTCATTTAGCTATAGCAGGTTCAATAAAAGCACGTGGTGGCATTTATGAAGTTCTAAAGCATACAGAAGAGCTTGCCTTAGAGCATGGTTTTTTAAAAAAAGAAGATAATTATGAAAAACTGGCAAGTGAAGAATGTAGACAATTTTTTAGAAATTATACGATTCAGGTCGGCTCTACTGGAAATCTGGGAATGAGTATCGGGATTATGAGTGCGGCAGTAGGATATCAGGTCATTGTTCATATGTCAGCAGATGCAAAACAGTGGAAAAAAGACTTACTGAGAAGTCATGGTGTAACAGTAAAAGAGTATGAATCTGATTATAGCGAAGCAGTAAAGAACGGAAGAGCATTATCTGATCAGAATCCGAAAAGCTATTTTGTAGATGATGAAAACTCCAGAACACTTTTTCTGGGTTATGCAGTAGCTGCGAAACGTCTGAAAAAACAATTGGAAGAACAAAAAATCACAGTAGACGACAACCATCCTTTGTTTACTTATATCCCATGCGGAGTAGGTGGAGCACCGGGCGGTGTGAGTTTCGGATTAAAACTGATATTTGGAGATTGTGTACATTGTTTCTTTGTAGAGCCGACACAGGCACCTTGTATGCTGGTTGGAATGACAACTGGGTTAAATCATGAAATTTCTGTACAGGATATTGGGCTTACCGGGTTAACCCATGCAGATGGACTTGCCGTAGGACGTCCATCAGGATTCGTTGGGGGAGTTATGAAGTATTTGCTCAGTGGTGAATTTACCATTAGGGATGGAAAATTGTATGATTATATGAGAGATCTTCTTGAAACAGAGAATATTTTTCTTGAGCCAAGTGCATGTGCTGCTTTTCAGGGACCTGTATATATGGAAAAAAGTGAAATCTCACAGAAATATCTGTTGGAAAATCATCTCAAAGATAAAATGAAAAATACAACACATATTGCATGGGCAACGGGTGGAAGCCTTGTGCCAGAGGCAATTCGCGAAGAATATCGAAACACTTATCTGGATAAATAAAATAAACGGTTTTGATCTGTTAGCAGGTTGAAACCGTATTATTTTATAAAATTGTTACAGATAAGGAGTCAATATCCTCGAAAGAATATATCGAATTTCTAAAACATATGGATTTAGGGTTCGCAGTATCCGAAGGAACGGTTCGAGGAAAGGATAGCAAAGCTGGTTGACCATGTATCAATCAGTCTTGTTGCAAGAAACAGGGAGAATCAAATGGTCGGTGTCCTATTCGGATTGACCGACTATGCCTATTGACTTTATGTAACTGACACAGAAGGGAATATAGATTTATGAAAGTACTTGTAATTTCAGACATTCATGCAAATATTCGGGCGTTGGATACAATTTTGCGGGAGGAAGCAGACTATGATCTGTTATGCTGCGCAGGGGATTTTACGGACTACGGGATCTCACCTCGGGAGGTCCTGGAGCGGTTTCGCCAGTTGGAAAATACAGTCCTCGTATATGGAAACCATGACCGCCATGTCATAAATATTTACGAGAGCGGAGAATGGACAAATGTAGCGGATGGAAAATACAAATGGGTGCATTATAACTGTGAAAGACTGAGTGAAAAAGATATCGATTGGATGAAGCAGCTCCCGGAAAAGGCATATTTTGAGGCAGATGGATGGAGCTATGGAATCGCGCATCAATACGACAATGGCTACGGGACGGTCGAAAGCCGCTATGCCTTTGATCAGTATTGGAATGCCAGCTATGGAGCAGAGTGTGACGGAAAGCGACGATTGATTTTTGGGCATACCCACAGACAATGCATTCATACCCTTGGGGAGGGGATGGAATGGATAAATCCCGGAAGCATTTCCTACAGAAGACCGGATGATCCCGACAAGACTGCGCACTACGCGGTAATCTTGGATGGAAACATACAGCTCAAAAGCATTGCCTATGACAGAACGCTGCAGCTTGCAGAGGCGAAGAGACTTTTGAAAAATGACCGGATGATGCGAACAGAGCTACAGGATTTTATGTTCTTTTTTGGTGATGCAAAAACCTCAAGGGATCCGCTGTAAAATTTCATATCAGGAGACTGCCGTTTCTTCCGCAAAAGGCGGATCCGGCAGTCTCTTTTTCTCCCATTGCGTTGACTTCCCCTCTTACATCCTTTATACTAAAAAGTACGACTATTTTACTTTTTGGAAAAATATTATAGGGGAAAACAAAAGAAAAAGGAGGGGAAAGTCGTGATTTTCGGCAAGTATATCAATCGTTACTATCTGAAAAATGCACCGGCGCTGCTGCTTGGACTGCTCTCACTTTTGATCGTCGATATTGCCCAGCTGATGATTCCGGAGCTGTATCGTCTGGTCATTAATGGTGTGAACTTAGGAAAAGTGGTGGTGGATGGTCAGACGCTGACCTTTACCAGGGAGGTACTGTTTCAGAATATCTGTCTGCCCATGATCTGGATTGTTTTGATGATGGTGATCGGGCGCTTTTTATGGCGGGTATGCTTTTTCGGTTCCGCAGTGTGTGTACAGGCAGATCTGCGGGAGCGAATGTTTGATCACAGCCGTCGTTTGTCGCAGCAGTATTATCAGGTCAACAAGGTAGGAAGCCTGATGAGCCTGTATACAAATGACCTGGATACGATTCAGGAGTGCTTCGGCGACGGCATTCTGATGTTTTTCGACGCTCTGGTGCTTGGTCTGCTGGCGCTGTACAAAATGTGGCGGATGGATTTCAAGCTTACGCTGCTGGCCCTGATTCCTGCGGCGATCATGTTTGGCATCGGCACTATTATGGGTACGACGATGACAAAACGCTGGGAGGAACGGCAGAAGGCTTTCTCTGATCTTTCGGATTTTGCACAGGAGAACTTTTCCGGCATCGCGGTGATCAAGGCATTTGTCAAGGAATTTAAGGAGCTGACAGCATTCCGTAAGCTAAACCGTGAAAATGAAGAGATCAACGTTACCTATACAAAGATCGCAACCCTGCTGGAGGTGCTGGTGACGCTGTTTGTGGAATCTGTCATCTGCGTCATCTTAGGCTACGGCGGCTGGCTGGTTTATGGTGGTAAGTTCAATGCCGGACAGCTGGTGGAATACATCGGCTACTTTGAATCCATCGTCTGGCCGATCATGGCGATCTCGATGCTGATTGAAAAGACTTCCCGCGGTAAGGCTTCCCTGAATCGTATTACGGAGCTGATGGATGCACCTGTAGATGTGACGGACCGGGATGGTGTAGGGAATCTTGAAAATCCAAAAGGCAGTATTGAATTCCGGCATTTGACGTTCCGCTATCCGGACGGCGATTATAATGTACTGCAGGACGTCAGCTTTCAGGTAGCTGCCGGTGAAAGTGTCGGTATTGTAGGCAAAACCGGCGCGGGTAAGACTACGGTAGTAGATTTGCTGCTTCGTACCTATAACGTGCCGGACGGAACGCTGTTTGTGGACGGAAAGGATGTGAACAGCGTGTCCATTCATTCCGTACGCAATGCCTGTGCCTATGTGCCCCAGGATAATTTCCTGTTTTCAGATACCATTGCACACAATATCGGCTTTGGCGTGGACGATGCAACTTTCGATCAGATCAACGGTGCGGCGTCGCTGGCGGACGTGCGGGACAATATTGTAGATTTCAAGGAAGGCTATGAAACCATCCTGGGAGAACGGGGTGTGACTGTTTCCGGCGGTCAGAAGCAGCGAATTTCCATTGCTCGTGCGCTGTTAAAAAATGCGCCGATTCTGATTTTGGATGATTCGGTTTCTGCAGTGGATACTCGTACTGAAAAAATTATTCTCGATAACTTAAAGACCACCCGTGCAGGCAAGACCACCCTGTTGATCGCACATCGCATTTCGACAGTGGAGGGGATGGATAAGATCGTATTTCTGGAGGATGGAAGAGTAGAAGCGGCCGGTACGCATGATGCGCTGTATCACAGCTGTCCCGAATATCGGCGGATGGTAGATTTACAGCGTCTGGAGGACGAAACGGCAGATTCGTCCGATGCGGTAGGAACGTCTGACATAGCGGATTCCGTTGATGCCCCAGAGCATGCGTCGGAGTCTGTAGAAAAGTGCGAAGGAGGTGCCAGCCATGATTGAAGTAAATCCGTTGCTTTTGACCGGCGCGGTCATCGGTACGATCACGGCGCTTCTGACCGCCGCTTATGTGCTGGTAAAGGACAAAAAGTCCCAGATGGGATTTGAACGCACGATGAAGGACGGCGAAATTATGCACCGTCTGGTAGCTTATGCAAAGCCGTACTGGAAGCAGTTTGTACTGGTATTGTTCCTGATGATGTTTTCAATCGCCTATGATATTATTTCGCCGCTGATCATCGGTAATATCGAAGAGCTGGTTGCAGGTGATTTTGTTCTGCCTGCCCTGTATGCCCGAGTAGGCGGTTATGTGGTGGTGCTGCTGTTTTCAATGGGAAGTACCTATTTGCAGGCGGTGATTTTGCAGCGGGTTGGACAGCGGATTGTGTCCGATCTGCGTGAGGATCTGTTTACCCATATCGAATCCCTTTCTCATGAGCAGCTCAATGAGATTCCGGTGGGCAAGCTGGTGACCCGTGTGACCAACGATACCAACGCGATTTCGATGATGTTTACGAACCTGCTGGTCAGCCTGACAAAGAATGCCTTTGTTATTGTAGGCATATTAATTGCAATGATCTGCTTAAACTATGAGCTGACGCTGATGGTGCTGTGCTTTGTTCCATTCATTGTGATCTTTACAGTGATCTTCCGGAAGTTTTCCCGCCGGGCATACCGCAGGGTAAAGGATGCGACGACGGATATCAATACTTATCTTTCGGAAAACCTTTCCGGCATCAAGGTTACGCAGATTTTCGGGCGCGAAGAGGAAAAGATGGCGGAATTTCGTGAGAAAAGCCAGACGCAGGCAAAGGCAAACCTGAGTCAGATTTTCGTGTTCAGTGTATTTCGTCCGTTGGTGTATATGCTTTACATCTGTTCCATCCTATGTCTGTTTTATCTGGGCGGCATGGGACATTTAAACGGCGTGGCGTTTTTAGGACAGACGATCACAGGCGGAACGATCGTTACCTTTTATATGTATATTTCGAAATTTTTCACCCCGATCCAGAACCTGGCGGAGCAGTTTAACTGGCTGCAGTCGGCTTTGGCGTCTGCGGAAAAGGTGTTCTCGATCATGGATCTGGAGCCGAAGCTGGTAGATGCGCCCGATGCCATAGAGCTGGAAGAGGTGCACGGCGAAATCGAGTTTCGCAATGTGTGGTTTTCCTATATTCCCGGGGAATGGGTGCTGCAGGGTGTGTCTTTCCATGTAAATCCGCGAGAAACGGTGGCGTTTGTCGGATCGACCGGTTCCGGAAAGAGCACAATCTTGTCCCTGATCTGCCGCAACTACGAGTTCCAGAAGGGCGAGATTTTGATCGACGGTATCGACATTCGCAAGATCAAGATCGCTTCCCTGCGCAGGCATTTTGGTCAGATGCTGCAGGATGTATTTCTGTTCTCCGGCACGATCCGCAGCAACATCGTTCTGCGGGAAGAGGGCATTTCGGATGAAGAAATCCGTCGCGTCTGCCAGTATGTGAATGCCGATCATTTTATTGACAAGCTGGAGCATGGTCTGGATGAGGAGGTGCGGGAGCGAGGAAATAACTTCTCTGCCGGACAGCGTCAGCTGCTGAGCTTTGCGCGAACCATCATCCACAAACCAAGTGTTATGATCCTGGATGAGGCGACTGCGAATATTGACACCGAGACGGAGCTTTTGATTCAGGATTCCCTGGAAAAAATGCGCAGCGTCGGCACGATGCTGATGGTAGCCCACAGACTTTCCACGATTCAGCATGCGGACAACATCATTGTACTATCCCACGGAAAGATCCTGGAGCAGGGCACGCATCAGGAGCTGCTTGCAAAGCATGGACGATATTATCAGCTGTATACGCTGCAATATCATAAGGAACAGATGGAAGAGTGACGGCGGAGAGCCATCGCGGATGTAGAAAAGATTGAAAAGAAAAGCCCGGAGCACAGCAAAGGAATAGATGCTGTGCTCCGAGCTTTTTTCATCGTATAGGAAACTTTGTTTCCATACGATAAAAACGCTCCCTTTACTTTTGCAGCGTGCAGATATCGACCAGCTCTGCCGTATCCGGCGTAAAGCCGCTCTTTAAGATATCCGCCAGGGCAACTGCCGTATCCAGGCTGGTCAGGCAGGGAATGCCAAGCTCCACAGATTTGCGGCGAACCTTTACGCTGTCCCGGGCAGGGGTACGCCCCTTTTTGGAGGTCGAAATGATGTAATTGACCTTTCCGCTTTCCAGAAGTGCGATGGTGTTGTGCTCGGATTCGCTGATCTTATGGACAAGGGTAACCGACATACCATGGTCACGCAGTACAGCTGCCGTACCTGCGGTTGCATACAGGTGGAAGCCAAGATCTGCAAACCGCTGTGCAATATCAGGGATTTCATCTTTATCGGTGTCGCGCACGGTGATGAAGATGCCGCCCTTGTCGGTCAGCTGGTAGCCTGCGCCGACCAATCCTTTGTAGAGCGCTTCCCGCATGGTGGGTGCGATGCCGAGCACTTCACCGGTAGATTTCATTTCAGGTCCGAGCTGCGTGTCCAGTCCAGACAACTTTTCAAAGGAGAAGACAGGCACTTTGATCGCGGTGTAGGAGGAAATCGGGGCAAGACCGGTACCGTAAGGCATATCCTTTAATTTTTCCCCGAGCATGACGCGGGTGGCGATATCGACCATCGGGATGCCGGTGACTTTGCTCAGATAAGGCACGGTTCTGGAGGAACGGGGGTTTACCTCAATGACATAAACCTGATCCTGGCAGATGACGTACTGGATGTTGATCAAGCCCTTCGTGTTTAAGGCGAGGGCAAGGCGGGTGGAGTAGTCCACGAGCTTTGCAGTTTTAGCGGGGCTTAAATTCCAGGCAGGGTAAACTGCGATGGAGTCGCCGGAGTGGATGCCTGCACGGTCGATGTGCTCCATAATGCCGGGCAGCAGGACATCCTCGCCATCGCAGATTGCGTCGACTTCAAGCTCCGTGCCCATCATATATTTATCGATCAGGACGAGGTTCCCCTCCATATGGGAAAGAATAATATCCATATATTCTTTTACGTCCGCATCGGAAAAGGCGATAATCATGTTCTGACCGCCAAGGACATAACTGGGGCGCAGCAGAACCGGATAGCCGAGGCGGTTCGCTGTTTCGATCGCTTCCTCTGCAGTGTGGACGGTATCTCCGACGGGTTGCTTGATATGGAGCTGTTTTAAGAGAGCTTCAAACCGACCTCGGTCTTCGGCAGCGTCAATACTGTCTGCAGGTGTGCCCAGAATCGGAACATTGTTTTCTGAAAGCCATTGGGTCAAGCGAATTGCGGTCTGTCCGCCGAAGGCAACAACGGCACCGACCGGATTTTCTACACGGATGATGTCTCCGACATCTTCCGGAGTCAGGGGCTCAAAGTACAGGCGGTCTGCTGTATTGAAATCGGTGGAAACGGTTTCCGGGTTGTTATTGACGATAACAACCTCATACCCGGCATCCTTTAATGCCCAGACACAGTGAACGGAGGCATAGTCGAATTCGATTCCCTGACCGATCCGGATCGGACCGGAGCCAAAGACGATGACGACGGGCTTTTTGGAGCTGTGTTCCGCGATAAAAGCGGAAGCCTCGTCCTCCTCGTCAGTGGTGGAGTAGAAGTAGGGGGTTTCTGCCGCAAACTCCGCTCCGCAGGTATCGACCATCTTATAGGAATACGGAAGGTGGGGGAAAGTAGAGTTGCCGGACAGGCGTGCAATCGTTTTATCCGGAAAGCCGTTTCTCTTTAATTCCCGCAGAAAATCATGTGTGAGCGGCTCTGTCTCCAGCCGTTTTTCGAGGTCGCACAGATGCAAAAGCTTTGCTAAAAACCATTCGTCGATCAAAGTCAGCTGATGGATTTTTTCGATGGAAAAACCGCGGAAGAGCGCTTCGTAAACAGCGAAGATGCGTTCGTCGTCCTGCGCCAGGATTTTGGCGGTTAGGGCTTCGTCGTCGAGTGCGCGCATATGCACGTCTGCCAGGCAGTCATGGGAGATTTCTGCTCCGCGAACGGCTTTCATCAGCGCCTGCTCGAAGTTTCTGCCAATGGCCATGACTTCACCGGTGGCTTTCATCTGGGTTCCGAGCTTTCTTGTCGCATACACGAATTTGTCAAAGGGCCATTTCGGAAATTTGACGACAACATAGTCCAATGCCGGTTCGAAGCATGCTTTCGTTTTGCCGGTGATTTCGTTTTTGATTTCGTCCATCCGGTAGCCGATGGCGATTTTGGCAGCGACTCTGGCGATCGGATAGCCGGTCGCTTTGCTGGCGAGGGCGGAGGAACGGGAAACTCTGGGATTTACCTCAATAACAGCGTACTCGAAGCTCTCGGGATTTAGAGCAAACTGTACGTTGCAGCCGCCCTCAATGCCCATGGCTTCGATGATGTGGAGTGCAGCACTTCGAAGCATCTGGTATTCTTTATCCGCGAGGGTGACCGCAGGGGCGATAACGATGGAGTCGCCGGTATGGACGCCCACCGGATCAAGATTTTCCATAGAGCAGATCGTGATGACGTTTCCATCGCCGTCGCGCATGACCTCAAATTCGATCTCTTTCCAGCCGGAGATACATTTTTCCACCAGAATCTGCGTGATCGGGGAAAGACGGAGCCCTGCGGAAGCAATTTGGCGCAGCTGTGCTTCGTCAACAGCGATGCCGCCGCCGGTGCCGCCGAGGGTAAAGGCGGGGCGCACGATAACCGGATAGCCTGCAGAGTGCGCGAAGGAGAGGGCACCCTCAAGCGTCGTCGTAACGACAGAGGGGATGATAGGCTCCCGGATCGCTTCCATGGTGCTTTTAAAAACCTGACGGTCTTCGGCTTTGGCAATGGTTTCCGGGTTTGCGCCAAGAAGTGTAACGCCCTCCTGTGCCAGAAAGCCTTCCTTTGCCAGCTGCATCGAAAGCGTCAGACCGGTCTGACCGCCGAGGGTGGAAAGAATGCTGTCGGGGTGTTCTTTTTTGATGATTTTTTTTAGAAAATCCAGAGTCAGAGGCTCCACGTAGACATGATCTGCCATGGCGGCATCTGTCATGATTGTTGCAGGGTTAGAATTAACTAACACAACCTCCAGACCTTCCTCTTTTAAAGCGCGGCACGCCTGGGTACCTGCATAGTCAAATTCGGCAGCCTGACCGATGACGATGGGACCGGAGCCGATTACCATTACTTTTTTCAGATTGGGATTTAACGGCATGCTTTATGCCCTCCTTTCCATCAGTGCGACAAATTCGCGGAACAAAAACTCGGAGTCATGAGGACCGCCGCAGGCTTCCGGATGGAACTGTACTGAGAAGCCGGGAAAATCCTGATAAGAAACGCCCTCACAGGTTCCGTCGTTTAGGTTGATAAAACGAAGTACTGCATTATCCGGGAGGGAATCGTTTTTGACGGCATAGCCGTGATTCTGACTGGTGATATAATCCCTGCCGGTGAGCAGATCTTTCACCGGCTGGTTTGCACCGCGGTGTCCATATTTCAATTTTTCGGTGTCCGCACCGTTTGCAAGGGCGAGAAGCTGATGCCCCAGGCAGATGCCGAAAATCGGAATGCCGGATTTGCAGAGGTGAGACAGCTCGGAAATGATAGCCGGGTTATCCTTCGGGTTGCCGGGACCGTTGCTCAACATGATACCGTCCGGCGAATAGGAGAGGATGCGTGCTGCTGTCGTGGAAGCGGGAACGATGGTCAGGTCGCAGTTTAATGCGTGCAGCTTTCGGATGATATTCTGTTTTGCACCGAAGTCCCACAAAACGACATGATGGCGTGGAAGCGGGGACGGAATCTGGTAAGGCTCCCTGCAGGTAACGTGTGCTACCGCGTCCGTGATTGCCCAGCTCTTTAAGTCTTCAACAGCTGCAGAGTCCGGGCGGAGGGATGTGAGCCGTCCGTTCATGACGCCGCGCTCGCGGATGAGCTTGGTCAGGTAGCGGGTATCCAGATCATAGATGCCAGGGACATTTTGCTGCTTTAAAAAAGCGTCAAGATCCATCTGACATCTGAAATTGGAAGGACATGGGCACCATTCTCTGGTGATGTATGCGCTCATGTGAATTCCTTTGCTTTCAAAGTCTTTTGGATTGACGCCGTAGTTGCCGATCAGGGGAAATGTCTGAACGACCATCTGTCCGTAATAACTGGGGTCGGTCAGTGTTTCTGTATATCCGGTCATAGCCGTCGTAAAAACGACTTCCGCGATGACGTCCTCTTTCAAAGGAGCGCCGAAATGTTTTCCGGTCAGACAGGTTCCGTCCTCCAGTTGTAAGTACACAGTTTGTTCCATAAGTACACCTCGCTCATTCTCTCGTGTTTGCTGTACAAATACTGAAAGGCGTCCATGAATCAAACACTTTTCTAAATAGGAAAGTGTTTCACTCATGAACGCCTTTGTTCATCTGATGCATTATAGCATTGGGAAAGGGGGCGGTCAAGAATAAATTTTATTTTGTTTACCAGTTCCCCCGTGACTTCGTGGGTACAGATTCCATGCTCGCATGAGATCTGTGCACATGAAGTCACGGAGGAAGCGCCACTTCATGAGCAAAAGAAGCGGTGGCGCAGCCACTGCGGAAAGCGCCGCAGGCGCGATTTTGCGAATGGCGCGGGGGAACGTCCGTGTTGCCGCGCGGCGAGAAGGGCGCGATTCATGACAATAGAATGTTCACGGAGCGTGCATTCTATTGTATTGCGAATGGCGCGGGGGAACGTCCGGGAGAAGGCCACTGTGGAACCGATTATAAACATATATACCAACTATGTTGGTGTTGACAAATGGGAAGCATCCAATTAGAATGATAGAAAATATCCGAAAAATAACTGCAAAGGAGAGCAGAAAAATGAGCAATCATATAGAAACAAAGTGTATTCACGGAAATCTGGATTTTTCCTGGGACGAGCCGACAAAGGCGGTGAGCTTCCCAATCTATCAGACGGCGACGTTCGGACATATCGGTCTGGGACATTCGACCGGCTTTGACTACACGAGAGAGAAAAATCCGACCAGACAGCATCTGGAGGAAATCCTTACCGCGCTGGAGGGCGCTTATGACACGACGGCATTTTCTTCCGGCATGGCGGCGGTGACAGCAGTATTTGATCTGTTTGCACCCGGCGACCATGTGATCTGTTCTGAAGACCTTTACGGCGGTGTAACCCGTCTGGTCAATACCATCGGCAAAAAGAACGGACTGATGGTTGATTTTGTCAATACCGGTGATTTGGATGAGATCAAACGGGTGCTGCGTCCGGAAACAAAGGCACTTTATATCGAGACGCCCAGCAACCCGATGATGGAGATCACTGACCTTTCGGCATGCGCAGAGCTTGCAAAAGAACACAACCTTCTGATGATCACAGATAATACCTTTTTATCTCCATATTTGCAGAACCCGATTGTGCTCGGTGCAGATATCGTCATTCACAGCGCGAGCAAGTTCCTGTGCGGACATAACGACACGATCGCCGGTTTTGTCTGCTCTGCAAAGGAAGAGCTCGCAGCAAAAATCCGCCTGATTGCAAAGACGACCGGCGGCTGTTTGTCCCCCTTCGACAGCTGGCTGGTAATGCGCGGTATCAAGACACTGGCGGTGCGCATGGAGCGGCAGCAGGAAAATGCGGGCAACATCGCGCGCTGGCTGACGGAGCAGAAGAAAGTCAGAAAAGTATATTATGCTGGACTGGAAACGCATCCTGGTTATGAGATCAATGCAAAGCAGGCGAGAGGTGCGGGTGCGATGATTTCCTTTGACGTCGACAGCGTGGAAACGGCACAGCGCGTGCTGGAAAAGGTGCGCGTCATCACCTTTGCGGAGAGCCTTGGGGGTACAGAATCTTTGATCACCTATCCGATGAAGCAGACCCATCCGGATGTTCCGAAGGAGTGGAGAGAAAAGCTCGGCATCACCGACACTCTGCTGCGCCTGTCCGTTGGACTGGAGCATGTGGACGAGCTGATTGCGGATCTGGAGCAGGCGTTTGTTTCCTGAGAAACAAATCCACGCTGTAGGGACTGCATTGCGGCGGAGCAGAAAAAAGTCGCGTTTGCGACCCGTTGCAGGCATAAGAATCCTGCAGGGCAGGATTTTTGTTGAGAGGGAGATTAGAAATGACAACCTATAATTTTGATCGGGAAATTGATCGGAAAAATACAAACAGCCTGAAATATGATTTCGCCGTGGAACGCGGACGTGACGCAGATGTGTTGCCATTGTGGGTGGCGGATATGGATTTTCAGGCGCCGAAGCCTGTGTTGGATGCACTGCAGAATGCGGTTTCCCATGGGATTTTCGGTTATAGCGAGGTAAAAGGAGAATATTTTGACGCACTGTATCGCTGGTTTGACAGTCGGTTTGACTGGCAGCCAAAGTCTGAATGGCTTGTAAAAACCCCCGGTGTGGTATTCGCCCTTGCGATGGCGGTACGCGCTCTGACAAAAGAGGGCGACAGTGTACTGATTCAGCCGCCGGTTTATTACCCGTTCTTTGAGGTGATTCGCGATAACAATAGAAAGATCGTAGAAAGCCCGCTCCTTTTAACAGACGGACATTATGAAATTGACTTCGACGATCTGGAAGAAAAGATCGCATCCCAGAATGTAAAGCTGTTTTTGCTGTGCAGTCCCCACAATCCTGTCGGCAGAGTCTGGACAAAAGAAGAGCTTCAAAAACTGGGAGAGCTTTGCGACCGCTACCATGTGTTCGTTGTGGCAGACGAGATTCATTGTGATTTTGCCTTTCCGGAGCATCCGCATACGATATTTGCAAAGGCATGTCCGCAGCTGGAAGAAAAGATGATTCTTTGCACTGCGCCGAGTAAGACCTTTAATCTGGCGGGGCTGCAGGTTTCCAATATCTGGGTTCCCGGAAAAGAGGTCCGGGACAGATTCAAAGCCGAGATCAACGCAGCGGGATATTCCCAGTTGAACGCCCTCGGTTTAATCGCGTGCCAGGCAGCTTATGAAAATGGCGGCGAGTGGCTTGAGCAGTGCCAGGCATATTTGCGGGAAAATTTGAAGGTCCTGCGCAGCTTCTTAAAAGAAAGACTGCCTAAGATCCGTCTGATCGAACCGGAAGGCACTTACTTTGCATGGTTGGACTGCTCGGGACTTGGACTGTCGGACACAGCGTTGGAAAATCTCATTGCACATCAGGCAAAGCTCTGGCTGGATGGCGGCTCTGTCTTTGACAAAAAGTCGGGACAGTTTGAACGCATCGTACTGGCGTGCACGAAAAAAACGCTTTTGCAGGCGCTCACACAGCTGGAAGCAGCCTGCCGGGGAAGAAATTCATAACGCAAAAACAACTGCCGGGAGGCGGTGCTTTTATTCAATGAAAAGTCTGTGCTGATGCCGGAAAAACCATGGAATATTTTATTCATGACAATAGAATGCTCGCAGAGCGTGCATTCTATTGTTTAAAAAGGGTTGACAGATCCGAAAAGACAGAATATAATCACATTAACATATAAAGTAAGTAGGTTTAAGGAGGAAGAGCAAATGAGCAACGTTTATACATCCGCAGATCAGTTAATCGGCAGAACTCCCCTGCTGGAGTTGACACATATTGAAAAGGCAGAGGGCTTAAAGGCGCACATCTATGGCAAGCTGGAATACTTTAATCCTGCAGGCTCTGTAAAGGACAGAATTGCAAAAGCGATGATCGATGATGCAGAGGCAAAGGGCGCATTAAAGGCAGGCTCTGTAATTATTGAACCTACCTCCGGCAACACCGGCATCGGCCTTGCGTCTGTTGCAGCGGCGAGAGGCTACCGGATCATTATCGTAATGCCGGAAACCATGAGCGTAGAGCGCAGACAGCTGATGAAGGCATACGGCGCAGAGCTTGTCCTGACAGAAGGTGCTAAGGGCATGAAGGGTGCGATCGCAAAGGCAGACGAGCTGGCAAAGGAAATTCCCAACAGCTTCATTCCCGGACAGTTTGTAAACCCTGCAAACCCGGAGGTACACAAAAAGACAACCGGTCCTGAGATCTGGGAAGATTTGGATGGCAAGGTTGATATCCTGGTGGCAGGCGTTGGTACGGGCGGAACCGTGACCGGTACAGGCCAGTACTTAAAGAGCAAAAAGGCTGATGTAAAGGTTGTTGCTGTAGAGCCTGCAGGCTCTCCGGTTTTGAGCAAAGGCACAGCCGGCGCACACAAGATCCAGGGAATCGGCGCAGGCTTCGTACCGGACGTTCTGGACACCAGGGTTTATGACGAAATTATCACCGTAGAGAATCAGGATGCGTTTGCAACCGGCAGAAAGATCGGTCATCAGGAAGGCGTGCTGGTAGGCATTTCCTCCGGTGCAGCAGTATGGGCAGCAATCGAGCTTGCAAAGCGTCCCGAAAATGAAGGAAAGAACATTGTTGTGATCCTGCCGGATACTGGTGATCGCTATCTGTCTACTCCTCTGTTTGCAGAAGAGTAAGAGGCAGAGTTTAAGCTCCGTTACAGTTCACCGTGCCATTCGTGAAAATTTTCTTGACAGAGCGAAACGGGTATGCTATCTTGTAAAAAACAAAAAGCGATGACGAAGAAAAGTAGTACAGACAGACGGCACAGAGAGCAGGCGGCGGTGGGAGTCCTGCGCGGATATCTGTAGGAAAGAACACTTCCGAGCTGCAAGCTGAACACAGGATCTGTAAGTAGGCGAGCCGGAGTCCCACGTTACAGGGATAGCGTTTCATGGGAACGCGAAAAAGGGGCCGTACAAGGAAGTGCGGCAAGTTAGGTGGCACCGCGGATATAGCAGCAGCTATTCGTCCTATCTCCAATAGGACAAATGGCTGCTGTTTTTGCGTTCTTACAGTTCCCTTCGCAGCTTTCCGTGCGCAGCTTCTCATGCGAGCATGGAATCTGCACCCGGAAAGCGAAAGAGAAACTGCAACGCAGCAAAAGAAAAGGAGGAAAAGCTTATGTGTTCCATTCTCTGCTACGCGGGAAAAGATGTCACCAAAGAAACGATGGAAGGATATCTGTTAAAGACAAAGATGAGAGGACCGGATGCCCAGCAGGTCGTTGAGACCGAATTCGGGTATCTCGGCTTTGCAAGACTTGCGATCATGGGGTTGACCCCGGACGGCATGCAGCCGTTTCAACGGGACGGCAGCTGGGTGATCTGCAATGGTGAAATTTACGGCTTTCGCAAAATCAAAAAGGAGCTGGAAGAGCGCGGTTATCAGTTCCAGAGCGGTTCCGACTGTGAGGTTTTGCTTCCGCTATATGAAGAATATGGACTGGAAATGTTTTCCCATCTGGATGCGGAATATGCCTGCGTATTGTACGATCACAAAAGCGGCAAGCTGATCGCAGCCCGTGACCAGATCGGAATTCGGCCGTTGTTTTATGGTTATTCCAAGAGCGGAAAGATTGCATTTGCCAGTGAGGCAAAGAACCTGATCGGCTGGGTGGACGAGGTGCGTGCATTTCCGCCCGGAAGCTATTATTACGATGGAAAATTTGTCAAATATGAGGATATCGCAGCTGTCCATGGTTATGTGCACGAAGATATTGATGTGATTACAAAAAACATCCATGATAAGCTGACGGAGGGGGTAAAGAAACGTCTGGATGCAGACGCTCCGCTGGGCTTTTTGTTATCCGGCGGTCTGGACTCAAGCCTTGTATGTGCAATTGCAGCAGATATTTTGAAAAAACCGATCAGGACCTTTGCAATCGGCATGGACACAGATGCGATTGATTTAAAATATGCAAAAGAAGTTGCTGATTTTATCGGCGCAGATCATACCGAAGTCATCATGACAAAGGAAGAAGTGCTGGAAAGCCTGGAAACCGTTATCGAAGCGCTTGCAACCTATGATATCACGACGATCCGTGCGAGCATGGGCATGTACCTTGTCTGCAAGGCAATCCATGAAAAAACAGACTTAAAGGTGCTGCTGACCGGTGAAATTTCCGACGAACTGTTCGGCTATAAATATACGGACTTTGCACCGAGCGCGGCAGCCTTTCAGGAAGAGGCAGCAAAGAGAATCCGTGAGCTGTACTGCTATGATGTCCTGCGTGCCGACCGGTGTCTTGCGGCAAACAGCCTGGAAGCCCGTGTACCCTTCGGCGATCTCGACTTTGTCCGTTATGTGATGTCCATTGACCCGGCGAAGAAGTTAAACACCTACGGAAAAGGAAAATATCTGCTGCGCAAGGCATTTGAAGCAGATCATATTTTGCCGGAAAACATCCTGTGGAGAGAAAAAGCTGCATTCAGCGATGCAGTAGGACACAGCATGGTGGATGATTTAAAAGAATACGCAGAGAAGTATTACACCGACGAGGAATACGAAACGCTCCGTCAGAAATATGATTTTGCACAGCCCTTCACAAAAGAAAGCCTGCTGTATCGGGAAATCTTTGAAAAGTATTATCCCGGACAGGCAAGGATGGTGCCGGACTTCTGGATGCCCAACAAGAGTTGGGAGGGCTGTAATGTCAATGACCCTAGTGCCCGTGTGCTGGCAAACTACGGTGACAGCGGAAAATAAAAACAATAGAATGCACGCTCTGCGAGCATTCTATTGTCATGAATAACGGGTGGGACTTATAAGCCCCACCCGTTTACGCGTTCCATTCGCATTCGCCGGACGTGCGGAACATCAGCAGCGCTTCGCGGCAGGAAAATTCACCCAGCTCATAGTATCCGTGGGAAAGTCGGTTGATGCGTTCCAGAGAAACTGCGCGGTTGGCACATTTTGGCTGGTCATAAATAAACCGGATGCCCTTGGCGTAATATTCAGCGTCGAATTCGGGAGTTCCTTCTTCCTCATAATAAGGGTCGAAGAAAAACACCTCGTCCCTGGAAATGCCGGTTAAAAGCACATAGTGCGGAACTTCAAGAAAAAGACGCAGCACGACAGCTGCACCGTGCAAAAGCGCCTGACTGATTTCGCTGTCCGGGGACAGTGAAACATCGTTACCGAAAAGAAACTTCGTCTGGATCGGAAAAGAGCGGACAGCTGCCAGCTGATTTAACCAACTGCCGACAAAACGCATTGCGGCGGCGGAAGTGCCGTGACGGCATGGTTGTCCTTGTTCGTTATAAGTGTCCATTGTATAGAGCATAATACATTTGAGGATGTCAGGACTGATTTCTTCCCGATCAAACAGGTAGCGGATTCCGTTGGTAATAGAAACAGAACCGCAGTCATATTCTGAGGACTGATAATTTAAGTAATTTTTCATTGAAAAATCCTCCGGTAAAGCATATTATATAAGGTCAGTGGATTGTTCCGTACTGCGCACTCCCACAATCCTACCCACCTATGAGCAAGCTCCTGTGGGCTTAGACCTTTTGACCCTGGCATCCTTATAGGATAGAAAGAATCGTGCGCTCTGCTGTCGAATATAACGCGAACCCCGTACTTTGTCAAGAATATGGGAATAGAGTCTTGACAGATCGAAAAAAATAGAATACAATTCTCACTAACATACCGGATAGATAGGTATTGAGCGGCGGATGATTCGCCTAAAAGGAGGAGCAGTTATGAAAAAACGAAACAGGATCTTAAGCCTGCTTCTGGCAGGAGCGATGGCGCTGGGACTGACTGCGTGCGGCGCATCGAATGCAGGTGCTGCAGCAGATGAAACCGGAAGCGCAGCGGTGAGCACAGAGAGTGCATCCTCAGACACAGCAGCCTCGGGAGAGAAGATTATCAACGTCGGTGTGACCAATACCATCGGCAGTCTCAATCCCCTTTTGTTAAACGGCGGCGAGATTAACAAATATGCGACGGGACTGATGTTTTTGCCGTTGATGGAGCTGGATGCTGACTTGAACTTCGAGGGCATGCTGGCAGATTCCATCACAACAGAAGATAACAAAAACTTTATCGTTCACATCGATGATGCTGCAACCTGGTCGGACGGAACGCCTGTTACGGCAGATGATGTGGTTTATACCGCGCTTCGCCTGGCGAGCCCGGTCATCGGCAATACTGCAATGATGTATTATGTATTTGAAGGTGTTGGCGACGACGGCTTTGTAGAGGAAGGTGCAGAGAGCATCGACGGCATTCAGAAGGTAGACGATAAAACAGTACAGTTTACGACCAAAGAAGAAATGCCGATTACTACCTTTGAAAACAGCTATGCGAGATATCTGCTGACTTTGCCCAAGCATGTGATCGAGCAGTATTCCGAGGAAGAGCTTTCCACAGCGGATTGGTTCAACCATCCCGATGTTGTCAGCGGACCGTTCATCGTAACGGATTTCGATGTGGATCATTATATTTCCTATGAAGCGAACAAGGATTATTGGAAGGGCGCGCCCAAGATCGACAAGCTCAACATCAAAATCGTAGACGGCAGTCAGCTGTATGCAGGTCTGCAATCCGGCGAAATCGATATCACCCAGCAGACGATGAGTGATATCCCACAGGAGGACTATGAGAGCGTAGAAGCCCTGGACAACGTAGACGTTGTATACGGTTCCCCGGTTACCAACCAGTCCGTATTTATCCAGACAAAGAACGTTCCGGATGTAAAAGTTCGTCAGGCGATGCTGTATGCGATCGACCGTCAGCAGATTCTGGAGGAACTGTTAAACGGACATGGTGAAATTGTAGATGGATTCCTGTCCAGTGCAAGCCCGTTCTATGATGATTCCCTTACACCGGTTTCCTATGACCCGGAAAAGGCAAAAACACTTCTGGAAGAAGCTGGATGGGACGGCTCCCAGACAATCCGTTTCTATGTAAATTCCGGCGATTCGACCTTTGTAAACGCAGCCTCCATCATCGCTGCAGAGTGGGCTGCAGTCGGCATCAAGGCGGAAATCCAGACCGTTGACTTCGCAACGCTGATGAGCGTTGCAGGCACAGAGGACTATGATGTACTGGCAGTACAGTACACCTATGCGCCGGTGGATCCCTATCCGGATGTAGCATGGCTGCTTGGCGGTGAAGGAAGCTGGACCGGCTACAGCGACGATACGTTAAACGACGCGTTGACCAAATCCCAGCTGACAAGTGATCCAGAGGAAACAAAAGAGCTGTTCTCCGTTGTGGATAAAAAGGTACAGGAAGATGTTCCGATGTTCTCCGCCTATGTTATCAGCGCACAGGGGGCAGTCAGCAAGCGGATTACAGGCGCAGCTCCCAGCGTATACGGCTTCTTCAACGATGTCCAGAACTGGGACGTAGTGGAATAAAGAAGAATCCTGTTTCACAGAATTCCATTCTGCCGCAGTGGGATCTTTGCGGAGCATTTTTATCAGAGAAAAATGAAGTTTTCTTCCGATAAAAAGTTTGTATTTCATATATTTTATGCTATGATAATAACTGCCGCACATCTCTTTTTTGGAAGGTGTGCGGCAGAATCTGATATATGAGTAAAGTGAGGAAAAGCAAATGCCGCATTTACTGGAAGTAGAGGGGCTGACAACCGTTTTTGACAGCGACTACGGACGCACTGTCAGCGTGGACCATGTAAATTTTCATGTAGATAAGGGAGAAGTTGTCTGTATCGTCGGCGAATCCGGCTGTGGCAAGAGTGTGACCTCACTTTCTATTATGGGGCTGCTTGGAAGAGGCGGAACCGTGACGGAGGGAAGCGTCGTATTCGAGGACAAGAACCTTCTGACGATGACGGAAAAAGAGCTGGATAAAATCCGGGGCGACCGTCTGACGATGATTTTCCAGGACCCGCTGACCTCTCTCGATCCGGTCTTTACAGTCGGCAACCAGCTGATGGAGAGCATCCGAAAGCATATGAGACTGTCAAAAGAAGAGGCGCGAAAGCGGGCAGAGCAGATTTTAGGAAAAGTTGGTATGCCCGATCCTCACAGTGTCATGAAAAAATATCCCCATACGCTTTCCGGCGGCATGCGCCAGCGTGTGATGATCGCGATGGCTCTGTGCTGCAATCCGGGCCTGCTGATCGCAGATGAACCGACGACGGCACTGGATGTGACGATTCAGGCACAGATTATGGCGCTGTTGCGCAATCTGCAAAAAGAGAGTGGGATGTCGATGATCCTGATCACCCATGACATCGGGCTGGTAGCGAGCATGGCGGACCGCGTGATCGTTATGTACGCCGGACAGATGATTGAGGAAGCACCGGTAAAGGAGCTGTTTGCTGCACCGGCACATCCGTATACAAAGGCACTTTTGCAGACGGTTCCCGGAATTTATGACGAAAAGGACAGGGAGCTTGTCGCGATTCCCGGCATGGTCCCGGAGAATTATGATTCGATCCCCGGCTGTCGGTTTGCAGACCGCTGCGCCTTCCGGACAAAAGGCTGCGATCAGCCTCAGAGCTACAGACAGATCGGGGAAGGACATTTTGTCAGATGTATGCTCGCCAAAGAAGGAGAAACGTGAAGATGAGCATAAATATGGAAGAAAAAAACACGGAGAAGGAGCCGCTGATCCGGGTAGAAAACCTGAAAAAATATTATCCCATCCGGGGCGGCGTTATTACCCATACGACAGGCTATGTGCATTCGGTGGACGGCGTTTCCTTTTCGATTGCAGAGGGAGAAACCCTCGGTCTGGTGGGCGAATCCGGCTGCGGCAAATCGACGGTGGGCAGACAGCTGGTCGGCCTGGAAACGCCGACGGGCGGCAGGCTGTTTTATCAGGGAAAGGATATGGAAAAGCTTTCCGGAAAAGAGAAAAAGAGCGTGCGCACGCAGCTGCAGATGGTGTTCCAGGATCCATATTCTTCCCTGAATCCGAGAAAGCATATTTATGAAATTTTATCCCAGCCGATGCTCTATCATGGGACTTCCAATAAAGAAACTGTCCACAGGGACGTTGACCGACTGCTGGATATGGTAGGACTTCCCAAACACGTCCTCGGACGCTACCCGCATGAGTTCTCCGGCGGACAGCGGCAGAGAATCGGGATAGCGCGGGCACTGTCTTTAAATCCCAGGTTTTTGGTCTGCGATGAGCCGGTCAGTGCGCTGGACGTTTCGATTCAGGCACAGATTCTGAATTTGCTGCGCAGCCTGCAAAAGGATCTCGGGCTGACGTGCATGTTCGTTGGACATGGACTCGGCGCGGTCAACTATGTGAGCGACCGGATCGCAGTCATGTACCTTGGTAAAATTGTGGAGATCGGACCGGCGCAGGAGGTGTTCCATCATCCGGTACACCCTTACACCCGCGCCCTGATCGATGCAGTGCCGATTGCAGATCCCAAAAAGCGGGAACAAAAACCGCTTCTGACCGGAGAAATCGGCTCCAGCACGAACCCGCCCTCTGGCTGTCGCTTCCATCCGAGATGTCCGTACGCGACGGAAAGCTGCAGACAGGAAGTGCCGGAGCTTTGCAGTGTTTTCCCAGGCAACAGTCATCTTGCGGCGTGCCCATATGCAATTGCGCAGCTGACTGGCGGCGCACCCGCATACGATGCGAAGATGCAGCAGGTTGTCGTAGAGCAGAAATGGAGATAAAAGTGACATGGGAAAATATATGATCAAGCGCATCCTGATCGCCATCCCGGTTCTGATCGGGATCACGATCATCGACTATGCGATTATGTGTCTTGCGGGCAGCCCACTGCAGATGCTGCAGGGACCCCGAATTTCCCAGGCTGCGGTTGCGGCAAAGGAAATCGCCCTCGGTCTGGATAAACCGTTTTATGTGCAGTATTTTGTCTGGTTAAAACAGCTTTTACATGGAAATATGGGCTATTCGATCAAGTCCTATCAGGCAGTCAGCGAGATGATCGCAAGCCATTTGGGACCGACGCTTTTGCTGATGGGCGTATCGCTTCTGGTCAGCTTGCTGATGGCGGTGCCCGCCGGAATTTACAGTGCGATCAAGCAGTATTCCGCAGGAGATTATACGGTTGTTACACTTTCCTTCCTGGGAAGCAGCGTGCCCGGATTTTTCCTTTCTTTGCTGTTGATCTATCTGTTTACGGTAAAGCTTGGCTGGCTTCCGTCCAGCGGAATGGCGACGCTCGGAACTGCAGGCGGCGCGGGTGATGTGGCAAAGCATATGGTGATGCCGGTGTTAGTCCTGGCTACCTCCATGGCGGGTACAAATATCCGTTATATTCGAAGCGCGATGCTGGAAATTTTGCAGCAGGATTACCTGCGCACGGCAAAGGCAAAGGGAATCGGAAGATTTCTTGTCATCAATAAGCATGCGCTGCGCAACGCACTGATCCCGATTATTACGGTAATCGGAATGGAGATTCCGGTGCTGTTCGGCGGTCAGGTTATCATTGAGCAGGTCTTTTCCTGGCCGGGACTCGGACTGATGACGATGAGCGCAATCACGAACCGGGATTATCCGGTTATTATGGGTGTCTGCCTGCTGTCTGCAATCGTTGTGCTGGCGGCAAACCTGATTACGGATATTTTATATGCGCTGGCAGACCCGACAATCCAGCTGAAATAGGAGCGGCGAAGATGGAGAAAAAAGATCGTATCAAAAAAGATATTTCAAGAGAAAGCTATTTGCAGACCGTCATCCGTCGTTTTAAACAGCATCATCTGGCAACGGTCAGCCTTGTGATTTTAGCGGTTTTGGTGGTGGCAGCGCTTTTGGCCCCGATCATCGCACCGTACAATCCGGATGAAATCGTCGGAGGCTTTTCCAAAGCGCCCACAGCAGAGCATTGGCTGGGAACGGATCAGATCGGTCGTGACGTCTTGAGCCGGCTTTTGTATGCGACGCGGATTTCCCTGTTGGTCGGTGTGCTGGCGACGGCGATCTCTACTGTGATCGGTGTGATTCTAGGACTGATCGCCGGGTATTTTGGCGGCGCTGCGGATATGATTATCATGCGTTTTACGGATATGGTCATGTCGTTTCCCTATATTTTGCTGGTGCTGGTTGCGGCGTCGATTTTTAAGCCGGGGCTCTGGAGCATCATCCTGATTCTGGGCTTTGTAGACTGGCCGGGAATTGCCCGTCTGGTTCGCGGCAATGTGCTGAGCCTGCGGGAGAGTAATTTTATTAAAAGTGATCTCGTGGCAGGAATGCCGCTTCCGTATATTCTGTTTTCCGAGATTCTGCCGAATACCGCTGCGCCGATTCTGGTGTATGCAACGTCGGTTCTGGCGTTGTCGATGTTGGATGAGGCGGCACTTTCGTTCCTCGGAATGGGTGTGCAGCCGCCGACCGCGAGTCTTGGAAATATGTTAAACGGCGCGCAGTCGCTGACTGTACTGACGAAACAGCCGTGGCTCTGGATTCCGTCCGGGCTGATGATCGTGGTGCTGGTCATTGCGATTAACTTTATCGGTGACGCGCTGCGGGATGCGCTGGATCCCAATAGCGGAAAGTAAGACTGGAACACGCAAAAGCAGAAAGAACTGCAGCAGGAACACTGCAGGAGGACATCGGAGGGATTTGCGATGATACAGGAAATGGATTTAATGGAAATTTTTTACTGGTTTCACAGACATCCGGAGCTGTCTTATGAGGAATACGATACAACTGCGCAGATTAAAAAGCTGTTGAAAGCAGCGGATGTAAAGATCCTGCCGATTCCGATGGAAACCGGTCTGATTGCTGAGGTAAAGGGAGAAAAGGATGGTCCGGTGCAGGCGCTTCGCTGTGATATTGACGCGCTGCCGATTACTGAGCTGACGGATTTACCTTATGCGTCGGAATGTCCGGGAAAGATGCACGCCTGCGGACACGATTTTCACATCACGGCGGGAATCGGGACTGCGATCTGGCTGCAGGAACATAAGGACGAGCTCTGTGGGACAGTGCGGTTTTTCTTCCAGCCAGGAGAAGAGTCCTCCCTGGGCGCATGGAAAGTGTTGGAAACGACGGCACTCGATTCGGTTACGCGCGTCTGGGGCTTTCATTCTGATCCGACCAATTTGGTCAATGCCATCGGCATCCGGGAGGGCGCAGTTGCGGCGGCAGTAGATCGGTTTGTGATTACGATAACGGGCGTCGGCTGCCACGGCGCACATCCGGATGATGGCGTTGATCCAATTCCGGCGGCTGCAGCCATGGTTCAGGCATTTCAGACGATCGTGACCCGCAATATCAATCCGTTCCATCCTACACTCATCAGCGTTACGCGACTGGAAGCGGGAAATACCTGGAATGTGATTCCGCAGACAGCACAGCTGGAGGGAACTGTTCGGACCATGGATCGGCAGGATCGCTGCCTGTTTGAAAAACGCTTAAAAGCAATTGCAGAGCGGACCGCATCTGCCTATGGAGCGTCCGCAGAGGTAGAGTGGATTCCCGGTCCTCCGGCTGTTTGCAACGATGCAGAAATGGCGGCTTTTGCAAAGGAAACGGCAGAAGCGGAGGGCTTTCAGACTGTTCCGGAAGAACAGTCGCTCGGCGGAGATGATTTTTCTTTCTACATGGAGAAAGTGCCAGGCTGCTATATTAAAATCGGCATCGGAAAGGGGGCGACAATCCATCAGCCGACCTTTCAGGTGGACCCGGCGGCATTGATGCCTGCGGTACGGTATTTGAGTCGTCTGCTGCTGCGCTGGGGCGAGGAAAATGCCTGAGTGACGCAGCCGAGGAATATGTACAGCAATACGCAGCTTTTGCGTAAGAACACAATATAAGAAAAGGGGTAAAAAACATGAGCACATTTCGATTTGCCATTATGGGAGCAGGTAACATCGCACATCAGTTTTGCGATGCAGTGACGCTGGTGGAGGACTGTGAGGTGAGCGCGATCGCCAGTAAGGATCTGGGACGCGCACAAAAATTTGCGGAGGAATGCAGCGTAGCCCATGCGTATGACAACTATGAGCAGATGCTGATAGAGGAAAAGCCGGACTGTGTTTATATTGCGGTGACGCCAAATGACCATTTCCGTCTGACGATGCTTTGTCTGGAGCATCGCGTTCCGGTGTTGTGCGAAAAAGCGATGTTTACAAACAGTGCAGAGGCAAAAGCGGTTTTTGAAAAAGCAGAAAAAGACCAAACCTTTGTAATGGAAGCGATGTGGAGCCGGTTTTTGCCCGCGGTCAACCAGGCAAAAAAATGGGCGGCAGAAGGAAAAATCGGCAGACTGGAAGCCTTACAGGGAAGAATCGGTTTTCTCGCGCCGGAGGGAGCAGACAATCGGTATCACAGCCCTCTGCTGTGCGGCGGAGCTGCGACGGATATCACGGTTTATGCCTATGAAATCGCGACCTGGTTGGTCAATGAGCCTGTCCGCAAAACTTATGCGGCTGCGAACCTTGATCAGACCGGTGTGGACTTAACCGATCAGGTTACGGTGAAGTTCGAACATGTGCTGGCAGATCTTGTGACGAGCTTTGCAGCGCCCATGGGCAACAACATGGTGATCTACGGTCGGGAAGGGCGCATTGAGCTGCCCGATCCCCATTATGCATCCAAATGCTTTTTATATGGGGCGGATGGAATGCTGAAGGAAGAATTCACAGATACGACGACGCAGAAGGGCTTTACCTACGAGATCGAAGAGACGATCCGCTGCGTGCGCGCAAAGAAGACGGAAAGCCCGGTTGTTCCGCATGCGACGACAATTGCTTGCGCGGAGCTGTTTGATCAGATTCAGGCGGCAAAGAAAGAGTGAACTATCGGAAACAACGTGCAGAAAAAGGCGGTACAGATTTTGAGCTCTGTACCGCTTTTGTGTTGGTGTACCCGGTCCGCATTCCTGCAGGGCGGGGTTTCTGTCGCGAAGTTTAGAAATAATCCGAAAAATACGGTTTCTTGACCGGAATCAGCCGCTCCAGCCAGGTCAGCATATAGTATTCCATCGAGATTTTTTCATGGTCGTAAAGATAAGTCGGGCGCTTGTAGCCCATCATCAAGGCAGTGAGCGTGTTAATGTCGAGTTCTACGACGTTAATGGACTGATTGTCCTCGACACGCTCACAGGTTGTTTCCCCCTCGTGCCAGGAAACGAGAAAATCTCCCTGATTCCAGGAAGCAAGGCCGTCAGTAACCCGGAAATGGATTTTGAAATCCTCCGGCTGGATCTGCCAGGGATACTCCTGCAAAAAGCTTTCAACATCTACGATTCGTGCCATAATATAGGGAGCTATCGTTTCTTCAATCTCACTGTCTTCAAACAGATATGCCATGGGTTCGCCGGAATAATTATCCCCCCGTACCTGTGTGATCATAGAAAAATGCGCGCTGATGTAGTTCCATAGACCGTGTCTGGCTTCGCTGGTTAAATAAACCATTTCCTTAATATGAAAAATTTCATTTGCAATGTAATAAACCAGATAACCGAGGGGCTTGTGCTCTTCATTATAATAAAGGGCTACGATCATATCATCATTTTCCCAGCGCCAGTATTCATCCCAGGCCAGCCTGTCGCGAATGAGTGCACCGTGGTGCTGCATGGCGAAATAGGAATACACGTTATGAAAATCCTCGGAATCCAGGCTGACACGTTCGACCATGCCCCGGACGGGGAAGGCCTTTGGAAGCTGCGTATCCTTGACAGTGAAGGTGAGTTTGTCGGACACGATCTCCCAGCCCATTTTCCGATAAAATGGAATGGAATATGGATATAGAAAGGAAATGGGAAGCTTCTTTTTGTGCATATAGTCGATGACATAGCGCATCAGGGAATGAATCAGTCCGCGTCCGGTGTATTCCGGATAAGTAGTGACTCCGGTGATGCCGCCCATCGCCATAATGTTATCCTGAATGTTGATCTGCATGGAATAAACAACGATCATGGATGCCAGCTTTTCTTTATAAAACCAACCGAGTACATAAGCGTCCTCGAGAATCGGACGTTTGGCATATTTGATTTCCTCCTGCTCCCAGCCGGTCTGGAAGAGCTCGTAGGAGGTTACCTGAAAAGCATACTGTAAAAGTGCGTTGAACTGCTCCAGATCGTTGTGATCGAGCTCACGCATGCGGAAATCACCGTTGACTTCAAGGTAAGTGTGCGTGTCCTTGTCTGACATAGAAGATGCCTCTTTTCTGAATGATGCGGTCTTTAGATTTCAAAGACATCATACAACCAAATGAAAGGCTCGTAAAGAGGAAAACTTTTCGCATGACAGCTTTTGGAATTTAGAGTATACTGTGATATCAGAGAGTCGTATGGATGAAACGACTGCAGAAAGGGACAGGAGGCAAATTGATGAATCAGATTCCCCAGGCAGGAGAAATTTATCAGCATTTTAAAGGAAAGCTTTATCGGATTGTGGCACTGGCAACCCACACGGAGACCGGTGAGCAGCTTGTGATCTATCAGGCACTTTATGGAGAGTTCCAGGTTTTTGCAAGACCGCTTTCCATGTTTCTGGAAAAGGTGGATGCAAAAAAATATCCTGATGCAGCGGGAAAAGACCGTTTTATGCGGATCCCGATGGCAGAAGCAGCGGCAGTGTCACGGCCTGTTGCAGCACCGTCTGAGAACCCTGTTGAGCTCCGACCCGCTGCAATGTCGTCAGAGAACCCTGTTGAGCCCCGGCCCGCTGCAATGCCGTCAGAGAGCACTGTTGAGTCCCGGGACGTTGCAGCACCGTCTGAGAACCCTGTTGAGCCCCAGCCCGATCCCGGTCTGCTCGCTTTTTTAGATGCGGACAGCTACGAAGAAAAGCTGGAAGTATTTGCATCGCTGGAGGGCAAAGTCGATCTTCATATGTTGAATGCCATTGCTGCTTCCCTGGATCTGGAGCTTTCGGAGGGCAGCTTGGAGGAGCAGTACGACACGCTGAAAAGCTGCCTGATGACACTGGAGCGCTATGAGTGCAATCGCCTGCGGTGAGCAAAAAAAGAAAAACGGAGAATTGGATTGAAGCAACAAACCTCAAGGAATATTGAAGTACAGAGAAAACAGGAACTGTTAAACCGGATTGCACCGGGACTATTAACATGGTATGATAAAAGCAGACGGAGCTTACCCTGGCGGGAAGAACCGACGCCGTATCGGGTCTGGGTATCGGAGATCATGCTGCAGCAGACGCGGGTCGAGGCGGTAAAACCGTATTTTGCGCGCTTTATGGAACGACTGCCGGATATCGAAGCGCTCGCCGAAGTGGATGATGATGAATTATTAAAACTTTGGGAAGGGCTCGGCTATTACAGCAGGGCACGGAATTTAAAGGCTGCGGCACAGCAGATTGTGACAGAATACGGCGGAGAGATGCCGTCGGATTACAGGGAGCTTTTAAAGCTAAAAGGAATCGGAAGCTACACAGCTGGCGCGGTTTCTTCGATTGCCTTTAAACAGCCCAATCCCGCAGTGGACGGAAATGTACTGCGTGTCATTTCCCGGCTTTTGGAGGATGACAGCGATATTTCCGATCAGTCGGTAAAAAAAAGAGTAGAGGATGATCTGCGTCCTGTCATGCCAAAGGATCGCCCCGGTGACTTTAATCAGGCGTTGATGGAGCTTGGCGCAACCGTCTGTCTGCCAAACGGTGCACCGAAGTGCAGCAACTGTCCGTGGCAGGAATTCTGTCTTGTAGGATTGCATGGCACCTGGCAGCAGTATCCGCAAAAGGCAGCCAAAAAGGCAAGGACGATCGAAGATAAGACGATTCTCGTGATTCGGACGAGTAGACAGGTCGTTTTGCGTAAGCGTCCGAAAAAGGGACTGCTGGCAGGACTGTATGAATTTCCGGCGATGGACAAAAAGGCATCGTTGGAAGAGGTCAGGGAATGGCTGAAAAAACAGGGTGTGGAAGCTGTCCGGATAGAGACGCTTCCGGAATCAAAGCATATTTTCACCCATAAGGAGTGGCACATGACCGGCTATCAGGTTCTGGTGGATGAACTGGAGCCCATGGGTCAGGATGAATCCCTCCTTTTTGTTGAGACACAGGAAATCGAAGGAAATTACCCGATTCCGTCCGCATTTGCAGCCTACAGCGCCTATCTGAAAATTCAGACAGGTATCCAGAAGATGAAAGGAACAACACTATGAAACTGCTTTCTATTGCAATTCCCTGCTATAATTCGCAGGATTATATGGCACATTGCATCGAATCTCTGCTTCCGGGGGGAGAGGATGTTGAAATTTTGATTGTCAACGACGGTTCGAAGGATGACACCGCCAAAATCGCAGACGAATATGCGGCAAAATATCCTACGATCGTAAAGGCGATCCATAAGGAAAACGGCGGACACGGCTCTGCGGTCAACACCGGAATTGAAAATGCGACCGGAATTTATTTTAAAGTGGTAGACAGTGACGACTGGGTAAAAGAAGATGCCTATCTCGCCATTCTGGAAAAGCTGAGAGAGCTGACCGGCGGTGTGGATACACTTGATCTTCTGATCAGCAACTTTGTTTACGAAAAAGAGGGTGAACGCCGCAAAAAGGTGATGCGTTATAAACATGTCCTGCCGGAATACCGTATGTTTGGCTGGGAAGATGTCGGACGTTTCCATGTCGGTCAGTATATCCTGATGCATTCCGTTATTTACCGGACGAAGCTTTTGCGGGAATGCGGTTTAAAGCTTCCGGAGCATACGTTTTATGTGGACAATATTTATGTCTTTGAGCCTCTGCCGTATGTCCGCAACATGTACTATCTGGATGTGAATTTCTACCGCTATTTTATCGGCAGGTCAGATCAGTCCGTCAACGAAAAGGTCATGACCGGACGAATCGACCAGCAGATCAAGGTCAACCAGATCATGACAGACTACTTTGTGGAAAAGAAGAGCGAGATCATGGGCAATAAGCCCCTTGCAAAGTATATGCTAAGCTATCTGGACATCATTACGACGATCTCCTCCATCCTGCTGATCCGCATCAACACACCGGAATCTCTCGAGAAAAAGCGTGAGCTGTTAAACTACATCAGACAAAAGGACAAGAAGGTTTACAGAAAGCTGCGTTACGGTCTTTTAGGAAACTGTATGAATCTGCCTGGAAAAACCGGAAGATGGATTTCTGTGGAAGGCTACAAAATCTGCCAGAAGTTTTTTGGCTTCAACTAATCGAAAAAAATCTTGTTGTCCTTTGCAAATTGTGCTAGAATATACAATGGGTTTTTAGGGAATACGTTTACAGAAAGGATAATATGGGTGGATTTATGAAAAGACAAGACATTCATAAGGTACTGATTATTGGCTCAGGACCGATCATTATCGGACAGGCATGTGAGTTCGATTACTCCGGCACACAGGCTTGCAAGGCACTGAAAAAGCTGGGCTACGAAATCGTACTGGTAAACTCGAATCCGGCAACGATCATGACAGATCCGGACACAGCGGATATCACATATATTGAACCGCTGAATGTGGAACGTCTCGAGCAGATTATTGAAAAGGAACGCCCGGATGCACTGCTTCCGAACCTGGGCGGACAGTCCGGACTGAATCTTTGCTCCGAGCTGCAGGCAGCAGGCGTGCTGGACAAATACAATGTAAAGGTAATCGGCGTTCAGGTAGATGCAATTGAGCGCGGCGAAGATCGTATTGAGTTTAAGAATACTATGAATGCGCTTGGTGTTGAGATGGCAAGAAGCGACGTCGCCTACTCCGTAGACGAGGCACTTGCGATTGCGGACAAGCTGGGATATCCGGTTGTTCTGCGTCCTGCATACACCATGGGCGGCGCCGGCGGCGGTCTTGTTTATAATAAAGAAGAATTAAAGACAGTCTGTGCAAGAGGTCTGCAGGCGAGCCTCGTGGGTCAGGTTCTGGTAGAAGAGTCCATTCTTGGATGGGAAGAGCTGGAGCTGGAAGTTGTCCGCGATGCAAAAGGAAATATGATTACCGTATGCTTTATTGAAAACATCGATCCCGTTGGCGTGCATACCGGTGATTCCTTCTGTTCTGCTCCGATGCTGACGATTTCTGAGGATGTACAGAAGAAGCTGCAGGATCAGGCATACCGTATCGTAGATGCGATTGAGGTAATCGGCGGTACGAATGTACAGTTTGCACATGATCCGATTTCCGGTCGTGTTGTTGTTATTGAAATCAACCCCAGAACTTCCAGATCTTCTGCACTTGCAAGTAAGGCAACCGGTTTCCCGATCGCTCTTGTTTCTGCAATGCTGGCAAGCGGTCTGACTCTGGATGAAATTCCTTGCGGTAAATATGGCACACTGGATAAATACGTTCCGGACGGCGATTATATCGTTCTGAAATTCGCGCGCTGGGCATTTGAAAAGTTCAAGGGCGTAGAAGATAAGCTCGGAACTCAGATGAGAGCAGTCGGCGAAGTTATGAGCATCGGCAAGACTTATAAGGAAGCATTCCAGAAAGCGATCCGTTCTCTGGAAAAGAGCCGTTATGGTCTTGGTCATGTAAAGGATTTTGATCAGAAGTCCAAAAAGGAGCTTCTGACCATGCTTGCAACTCCCAGCAGCGAGCGCTATTTCATCATGTATGAAGCGCTGCGTAAGGGTGCATCTGTAGAAGAAATCAACAAACTGACCAAAGTTAAGGATTACTTTATCGAGCAGATGAAGGAGCTGGTTGAGGAAGAAGAGAAGCTCGTTGCTGCTTATCACGGACAGGTTCCTGCAGATGCTGATTTGAAACAGGCGAAGCTGGATGGCTTCTCTGATAAATATTTAAGCCAGATCCTGGGTGTATCCGAGGAAGCAATTCGGACACGCAGAACAGAGCTTGGCGTTGTGGAAGGCTGGGAAGGTGTTCATGTAAGTTCTACTGAGGATTCCGCATACTATTACTCCAGCTATCATATCAAGGACGAAAGCCCGGTAGACAACAGCAAACAGAAGGTAATGATACTCGGCGGCGGTCCTAACAGAATCGGTCAGGGTATCGAATTCGATTACTGCTGCGTACATGCTGCAAAAGCACTGCGTAAGCTCGGATTCTCCACGATCATTGTAAACTGTAACCCTGAGACGGTATCAACAGACTACGACACTTCCGACAAGCTGTATTTCGAGCCTCTGACTCTGGAAGATGTCCTTGCAATTTATGAAAAAGAACAGCCGATTGGCGTTATCGCACAGTTCGGTGGACAGACTCCGCTGAATCTGGCAGCAGACCTGAAGAAATACGGTGTCAATATTCTCGGAACCACTCCGGAAGCCATCGACCTTGCAGAAGACCGTGACCAGTTCCGTGAAATGATGGAGAAGCTGGAGATTCCGATGCCGGAAGCAGGCATGGCTGTCAATGTGGAAGAAGCATTGGAAACTGCTCACAGAATCGGCTATCCGGTTATGGTACGTCCTTCCTACGTCCTTGGTGGACGCGGCATGGAGGTCGTTTATGACGATGAAGCGCTGACCTTCTACATGCAGCAGGCAGTGGGTGTAACACCGGACAGACCGATCCTGATTGACCGATTCCTGCATCATGCAACCGAGTGTGAAGCGGACGCAATCAGCGATGGCGAGCATGTATTCGTTCCTTCTGTTATGGAGCATATCGAGCTGGCTGGTATTCACTCCGGTGACTCTGCTTGTATCATTCCCCCGAGAGGACTGACAGAAGAGCAGATCGAAACTCTGAAAGACTACACCAGAAAGATCGCAAAGGAGCTGCATGTTGTTGGCCTGATGAATATGCAGTATGCGATTGAGGACGGCAAGGTATTTGTCATCGAGGCAAATCCCCGTGCATCCAGAACCGTTCCGCTTGTATCCAAGGTCTGCGGCATCAACATGGTTCAGATTGCAACGGATATCGTTACCCTGCCTTATACCGGACGCAAGAGCCCGGTACCGGAGTTGAAAGAAAAGAAATTCGCTCACTACGGTGTAAAAGAAGCGGTATTCCCCTTCAATATGTTCCCGGAGGTTGACCCGGTACTCGGACCTGAAATGCGTTCCACCGGTGAGGTTCTTGGACTGTCTACAGACTTTGGTGATGCATTCTTCAAGGCAGAAGAAGCGACAAAGACCAAGCTGCCCACTTCCGGCTGCGTGCTGATTTCTGTTAATGACAGAGATAAGGCAGAGGTAGTTGACGTTGCAAGAGGCTTCTATCAGCTTGGCTTTGAAATTATGGCAACCGGCAGAACCTGTGACCTGATCGAACAGGCCGGTATTCCTGCCCTGAAGGTATGCAAGCTCAACGAGGGACGTCCGAACATCCTGGATAAGATCACGAATGACCAGATCCAGCTGATTGTCAATACTCCCCGCGGCAAGAAGGGTACAACCGACGACAGCTACATTCGTAAGGCTGCCATTAAGAACCGTATTCCGTATATTACAACCATGGCTGCTGCAAAGGCAACTGTAGAAGGCATCCGTTCCGCAAAACGTGACGGCAAGCTTCCGGTGCAGTCTCTGCAGGAGTTCCATGCAAGCATTATCGATAAATAAAATATCAGATAGCGATAATAAAAACAGCTGCCGTGTTTGTACGGCGGCTGTTTTTGCTACGGCGCGCCCGGCAGCATACATCGCGAATGGAAAATGAGGCTTCTTATATAAAAAAGAATGTGCCTTGGCACATTCTCGCGCCAAGGCGCGGTTGCTTTAGCAACCATCTACCCTTGCGCCGAGTGCGCATCCTCGCGGAGCGTTTATTATCGTATGAAAACGAAGTTTTCTATACGATAATAAGAAAAAAGGACATGCAGCTCATCCGGAGATGAAAAGCATGTCCTTCTTTTTATTCAAAGAAATTTATTTCTAAGAAATTTATTTCTTTGCGCCCTGTTTTGCAACTGCGTTCATCTTAGCTTCGATAGCAGCCTGGTCGCCAAGGTAATGATGACCGGTTACGTTGAAGTTATCGTCAAACTCGTAAACAAGCGGAACGCCGGTAGGGATGTTCAGCTCTGTGATTTCATTCTCAGAGATGTTGTCCAGATATTTAACCAGAGCACGCAGAGAGTTGCCGTGAGCTGCGATCAGAACCTGCTTGCCAGCCAGCATATCCTTCTTGATGTTCTCTTCATAGAAAGGAATTACTCTTGCGATGGTGTCCTTTAAGCTCTCTGTCAGAGGCAGCTCCTTCGGATCTACGTTCTTGTAAGGAGCCTGCAGAGCAGGATTACGCTCGTCGGTAGGCTCAAGAGCGGGGGGCTGAACGTCGAAAGAACGACGCCATACCTTAACCTGAGCTTCGCCGTATTTTTCAGCAGTTTCGGATTTGTTGAGACCCTGCAGAGCACCGTAATGACGCTCGTTTAATTTCCAGGTTTTGATAACAGGAATCCATTCTTCATTTAACTCCTGCAGAACATGGTTAGCGGTGTGGATTGCACGCTGCAGATAAGAAGTATAGCAAACATCAAAGGAGAAGCCTGCTTCCTTTAACAGAACGCCGCCCTGTGCAGCCTCCTTGTGTCCGGTTTCGGACAGATCTACGTCAGTCCAGCCGGTGAACAGGTTTTTCTGATTCCATACGCTTTCGCCATGGCGGATCATAACTAACTGATAACCCATAGTGATTGTTCCTCCTGATTGTGATTTAAGGCATTTAAGCCTGCTTGATTCCAAACAAGCATACACGATTTGAACGGAAAAATCAAGACTTTAGCTTGCCTTTTTAGACAGGATATGGTAATATCCTAACAGTTTGGTCATAGGGTTTGTCTGATACAGGGCTATAGATTTTGCAGTTTCTGAGATTAAAACTGCAGGGTTTATAGCTCTTTTTTATCGTATAGGAAACTTCGTTTCCATACGATAAAAATGCTCTGCAGAGGAAAGGAAGGAGTCAAAATGGATCAGAATTTTATGAAAGAAAAGAAGGTGCTGCCGCTGGTATTGTCAATGTCTTTGCCGATGATGCTGTCGATGCTGATAAATTCGCTTTATAACATTATTGACAGTATGTTTGTGGCAAGGGTCGGAGAGAAGGCGCTGACGGCAATTTCCCTTGTCTATCCGCTGCAGACACTGGTCACGAGCATCAGCGTAGGCTTTGGGGTCGGAATCAGTGCAGCAGTCGCATTTTTCCTGGGAATGGGAGAACATAAAAAAGCGGATCAGAGCGCCTCTGAGGGGTTGTTTTTGAGCATTGTGCACGGTGTACTGATGTCGGTGCTTTTGACAGCAATTCTTCCGTCTTTTCTGAGACTTTTTACGACAGACAAAGAAATCTATCAGATGGGTATTACCTATGGAACCTGGGTACTGAGCTTTTCCCTTGTGATCTCCGTCTATATTGCTTATGAAAAAATTTATCAGTCACTGGGAAATATGATCGTTCCGACCTTATGTCTGGCAGCGGGCTGTCTGACGAATATTGTGTTGGATCCGATCCTCATTTTTGGAATTGGTCCCATTCCGCGGATGGAAGTAAAGGGTGCTGCGATCGCTACCGTGATCGGACAGATCGTGCCGCTTGTCATGTATATTGTATGGCATAGGAAAAAAGGGCTGGGCGTCTCCATCCATATAAAAGATATGAAGCCGGATCCTGCGATCTGTGGCAGGCTCTATGCAGTTGGAATCCCGTCTTCCCTGACTCTGGGCATGCCGTCCCTTTTGATTACTTTGCTGAACAAAATCGCAGGCGCGTTTTCTTCGGTTTATGTGTTGGTGCTGGGTGTTTATTTCAAGCTGCAGACCTTCCTTTATCTGCCTGCCAGCGGTATTGTGCAGGGCATGCGTCCGATATTGAGCTTTAATTACGGGGCAGGAGAAAAAAAGCGGATGAAGCAGATTCTATCCGTGTGTACCGGACTGATCTTTGGGATTCTGATGGTCGGTACGGCGCTGTTTTTGCTGCTTCCGGAACCGATCATGGGTATGTTTTCCAAGGACGGTGTAACGATCCGGGAAGGGGCGGCTGCACTTCGGATCATCAGCCTCGGCTTTGTGGTTTCCGGAATCAGCGTTGTGGCTTCCGGTGCACTGGAGGCACTTGGGGAGGGAATCCCATCCTTTATCATTTCCTTGCTGCGCTATCTGGTGCTTATCGTTCCGGTTGCTTCCATTGGAAGCAGGATATTCGGTATTACAGGTGTCTGGGGTGCGTTCCCGGTGGCAGAAGTGCTGACTGCAGCTGTCTCAGCCGGAATTTTTACAGCAAGATACCGGGCGTGTTTGAAGAGGCTGTGAAATCTTTTACATACCTGACCTCCTGAAATGAAAGAAACTATACAGGATTACTGTAAAAATCTTAAAAAACTATGAAATAGCTAAAAATTTCAATAACTAATCAAAAAATATTCTATTTTTAATAAATCCTCTTGTGATTATAATAGGTTTATCAGCTGAGAACGAAAGAAATTTAGCAAAACAACCAAATGGGAGGAAAAAATGAAAAGAAAAGCATTAGCAACAATGATGGCAGCAGCTATGGTATTATCCATGGTTGGCTGCGGCGGAGCCAAAACAGATTCTACAGCATCTACAACCACAACAGAAAAAACAGAAGCAGCGGCAACAGAAGCTGCAGATTCTGCTGCATCAGCAGATGCAACTGTAGAAAATAAAGACAAGCCTCTGTGCTGGTTTAACCGTCAGCCCTCCAGCAGTGCTACCGGCGAGCTGGACAAAGAAGCTCTGAACTTCAACGGCAATACTTACTATGTAGGTTTTGATGCTAATCAGGGTGCTGAACTGCAGGGACAGATGGTTCTGGATTACATCAAAAAGAATGCAGAAACCATTGATAGAAATGGTGATGGCGTGATCGGATATGTTCTGGCAATCGGTGATATCGGACACAACGATTCTATCGCTCGTACCCGTGGTGTTCGTTCTACACTGGGAACCGGCGTAGAAGCAGACGGCACAGTAGATTCCACACCGGCTGGAACAAACGTAGATGGAAAAGCAAAGGTTGTACAGGATGCAACTCTGGAAGTAGATGGAAAAACATATACGATCCGTGAGCTGGCTTCTCAGGAAATGAAAAACTCAGCAGGTGCAACATGGGATGCTGCAACAGCTGGTAATGCGATCGGAATCTGGACAGCTTCCTTCGGCGATCAGATTGATGTTGTTGTTTCCAATAACGATGGTATGGGAATGTCCATGTTCAACGCATGGGCAAAAGACAACAAGGTTCCTACCTTCGGTTACGATGCAAACAGCGATGCTGTAGCAGCGATCGGTGAAGGCTACGGCGGAACAATTTCTCAGCATGCAGACGTGCAGGCTTACCTGACACTGAGAGTCCTGCGTAACGCACTGGACGGTGTAGATATTGATACCGGTATCGGTACAGCAGATGATGCCGGAAACTGCCTGGTAGAAGGTGAAGACTACAGATACAGCGAAGAAGATAGATCCTACTATGCGTTAAATATTGCTGTAACAGCTGAAAACTACAACGATTTCACAGATTCGACAAGAGTTTATGACAAGGTTGCCAACCAGCTGGATGAAAGCAAGAGCCCGTCTAAAAAAGTATGGCTGAACATCTACAACGCATCGGATAACTTCCTGAGCTCTACCTATCAGCCGCTGCTGGAGAAGTATGATGATCTGCTGAACCTGAAAGTAGATTACATCGGTGGAGATGGACAGACAGAATCCAATATCACAAACCGTCTTGGAAACCCGAGCGAGTATGATGCTTTCGCAATTAACATGGTTAAGACCGATAATGCAGCAGCATACACATCTCTTCTTTCCAAATAATTAGAGATCGAAAAAACGTAAATGGATGAATTTATAGAGGGGTGTCAGCAATGATGCCCTTCTTTACTAAGAAAAGGAAGCACAGCTATGACAGAAGATAAGAACAAATATATCTTATCGATTAACGGCATGAGCAAATCATTCGGTAGAAATAAGGTTCTGAAGCATATTAGCATGAATGTCAAACCTGGAACCATTATGGGACTGATGGGTGAAAACGGCGCCGGGAAATCGACAATGATGAAATGTCTCTTTGGAACCTATCAGAAGGATGAAGGAACCATCGTACTGGATGGAAAAGAAGTGAACTTTTCCGGACCAAAGGATGCACTGGAAAACGGGGTGGCAATGGTACACCAGGAGTTGAACCAGTGTCTTGAAAGAAGTGTTGTAGATAACATGT
>ERZ779885.611-NODE-611-length-40417-cov-5.365591_pt1 | contig 40417 bp, 38 predicted proteins | sample MGYA00511554_ERZ779885 | MGnify/ENA primary metagenome ERZ779885 (study PRJEB29588, sample SAMEA2160998) | human gut metagenome | biome: human gut; feature: human-associated habitat; material: faeces | place: Denmark | collected 2008/2010 ... | reverse complement strand
TCTGCTTATCCATAGTATTATTATATCATATTTTTTCTTTGTGCGGTGTTGCCTTAAAAGAAAAAACGACAAGGAGGAGAATCGGCGCATAGAGGAATACAAAAATCAGCGTCATGTACACCCGCGAAACCGCTTTTTTCATATCAGCATGCCTCCTCCCTGCGACTCCCCGTCGTCAAACTCGTTCATGATGCCCATGCAGATGAGAATGAGCACCATCAGAACAAGAGAGATCGCGGAGCCAAGATTCGGGTTGTAGGCCGTGCCGAGAAACTGCATATCGATCAAATCGCCGATCATCAGGTTCGCACCGCCGCCAAGCATCTTCGAAATGATAAAGGTACTTACCGAAGGAACAAACACCATCGTGATACCGGAGATCACTCCCGGCATGCTCAGCGGAAGCGTCACGCGCAGAAAAACACGCCGGCTGTCCGCGCCGAGGTCCTGCGCCGCCTCGACGACAGAGGGATCCAGCTTACTCATAACCGAGTACAAAGGCAGAATCATGAACGGGATATAATCGTATACCATACCGAGCACAACGGCGCCCTGCGTATTGATCATATGCAGGCGGGGCAGCCCCAGCGCGGAGAGAAAACTGTTGATCAGCCCGCTGTCCTCCAGAAGAGTCATCCACGCATAGGTGCGCAGAAGAAAATTCATCCACATGGGCAGCATCACAAGCATAATCAGCACACTCTGGCGCTTAAGGCTGCTGTGCGAAATGATGTACGCCACCGGATAGCCCAGCAGGAGGGAAATCGCCGTCGAGAGCGCACCGAGCCAAATTGAGCGCAGAAACACGTTGGAATACTGACCGACGCGGGCAATGTTTTCAAGCGTAAACGCCCCGCTGGAATCCGTAAACGCAAAATACGCCACCAGAAGCATCGGTACAATGATGAAAATTGCCATCCACACCAGATACGGCGCGGAAACCGCCTTGGATTTCATTCTTCCCGTTCCGCCTCCTCTGCCGCCGCCAGATCCTCCTCCATTTCGTCGCTGAAGGTGCTGTAGTCACCGAACATACCGGAGTATTCCGACTTCTTCATAATGTGGATATCGTCCGGCATCAGGCGCAGGCCGATGGTCGCTCCGACTTCCTGATAGTCGGTCGACTGAATCATCCACTTGAAGCCCTTGACATCAACAATGATCTCATAGTGAACGCCCTTGAAAGTCACGTTGGTAACCGTACCGGTCAGCGTATCCGCCGAAGGCTCCACCACGTCGATATCCTCCGGACGGATCACAACGTCAACGCTCTCATGCGGGGCAAAGCCGTCGTCCACGCAGCGGAATTTTCTTCCGGCAAATTCGCAGAGAAAATCCTCATGCATCACGCCGTCGAGGATATTGCTCTCACCGATAAAGTCGGCGACAAAGGCGTTCTGCGGCTCGTTGTAAATGTCCTGCGGCGTACCAATCTGCTGAATCAGACCCTTATCCATTACAACAACCGTATCGCTCATTGAGAGAGCTTCTTCCTGATCGTGTGTAACAAAAACAAAGGTAATCCCTGTCGCCTGTTGGATTTTCTTAAGCTCCACCTGCATATCCTTGCGCAGCTTGAGGTCGAGCGCGCCGAGAGGCTCGTCAAGAAGCAGCACCTTCGGATCATTGGCAAGGGCGCGGGCAATGGCGACACGCTGCTGCTGTCCTCCGGAGAGACGGTTGACGTTGCGGCGCTCAAAACCGGTGAGGCTCACCATCTCCAGCATCTCGTGTACGGTTTTCCGGATCTCCTTCTCGCTCTTCTTATGAATCCGCATGCCGAACGCAACGTTCTCATAGACGTTCAGGTGCGGAAAAAGCGCGTATTTTTGAAAAATGGTATTGACCTCCCGCTTGTGCGGAGGCAAAGAGGTAATTTTCTTACCGTCAAAAAAGACATCTCCTTCGTCCGGCGTAACGAAGCCGCCGATGATACGCAGCGTCGTTGTCTTGCCGCAGCCGGACGGACCGAGCAGCGTCACAAACTCTCCGTCCCGGATGTTGAGATTCAGATTTCGGAGCACCGCTTCCCCGTCAAAGGAAACGGCGATGTTCTGCAATGAAATAATCGGTTTTTCTCCCAATGTCCTCATCCTCCCTCTTGCTGAGCAAGCGGTTTTTCCGTGATTCCGCCCGCCTGCTCCGCGTTGTATAACCGATTTCAATATAGTGTGTGCATCGTGTTTTGTCAATATTATTTTGCATTTTTCAGCAAAAAGCCAAAGAAATCAAAGAAATTCGTGAACCGGATGAAATTTTTTACTGTTTTCTCCTGTTTTCTTTTATTTTCTCGTATTTTCTCTGTTTTCTTTCATTCAAAGCGCGGGCAGCGCTAAAATCAGCCCGGACAGACGCAAAAACGGCGTCCCCGCGCCGCAGAACGCACGGGGACGCCGTTGGTTCCAGTTCAGGAAGGACTCATCTGTTCTTCCATAGAAAGCGAAAGACAGCGCCGGCAGCCAAAGAAACCTATGGCACTCCCGCGCCCGGTTCCTCTCCCACAGTACAAAACGAAGTCTCGCCTTCGCAAGCGTCTTACGCTGCAGGACTTAACCCTTGAAGAAATCGGTAAAATCAAAGGTGGCAAAATAATCCTTCGGGGTCTCGGCACGGCGAATCATCTTGGCCGAACCGTCCTCGCACAGGAGAATCTCCGCAGAACGGAGTTTTCCGTTATAGTTGTAGCCCATCGCGAAACCGTGCGCACCGGTGTCGTGCAGGACGACAAGATCGCCCATGTCAATCTTCGGCAGCATCCGGTCTATCGCAAACTTGTCGTTGTTCTCGCACAGACCGCCGGTCACGTCATATTTGTGATCGCAGGGAGCATTCTCCTTGCCCATGACCGTAATGTGATGGTACGCACCGTACATGGCGGGACGCATCAGGTTCGCGGCACAGGCGTCGAGGCCGATATACTCCTTATAGATGTGTTTCTCATGAATGGCAGTCGTCACAAGGCAGCCGTTCGGGCCGAGCATATAGCGGCCAAGCTCCGTAAAGATAGCAACGTCTCCCATTCCGGCCGGGACGAGAACCTCCTCATACGCTTTGCGGACGCCCTCGCCGACAGCGGCAATGTCCACCGGCTCCTGATCCGGACGGTACGGGATGCCGACGCCTCCGGAAAGATTGACAAACTTGATTTTCGCGCCCGTTTTCTCCTTGAGCTCGACGGCAAACGTGAACAGGATGCGCGCAAGCGTCGGGTAATACTCATTGGTCGTCGTGTTGCTTGCGAGGAACGCGTGGATACCGAACTCCTCGGCTCCGAGCTCTTGGAGACGGCGGTATCCCTCGATCATCTGCTCCTTGGTAAAGCCGTACTTCGCATCGCCGGGATTGTCCATGATGCTGTTGGCAATTGAGAAATATCCGCCCGGATTCAGACGGCAGCTGATGAGCTTCGGAATGGAGGCAACGTTTTTAAGAAAATCAATATGCGTCAGATCGTCAAGATTGATCGTCGCGTCCAGCTTTCTTGCGAGCTGAAAATCCTCCGCCGGGGTATCGTTCGAAGAGAACATGATGTCCGTACCGGAGAAACCGCATGCCTCGGCCATCATCAGCTCCGTGAGGGAAGAACAGTCAACACCGCACCCTTCCTCCTGCAGAATTTTGAGGATAAAGGGATTCGGAGTCGCTTTCACGGCAAAATACTCGCGGAAACCGGGATTCCACGCAAACGCCGCTTTGAGAGCGCGGGCGCGGGCGCGGATGCCCTTCTCGTCATACAGATGAAACGGCGTGGGGTATTGCTTCACAATCTCCTCCAGCTGTTCCTTATTCACAAAAAGCTTCTTTTCCATCGGCGGATTCATCCTTTCTTGCGGGATTTCAGGTGAGCAGCTCATCCAGCAGCTCCATCAGTGCTCCGGCAACGTCAAGCGCATCACTCCAGCGCAGCCGTCTGCGCCGGTTGTCCTCGTTCCGGCGCTCCTGCTCTGCGAGCTTTTCCGCCTCCCTCCGATCGGCATCAGAGTCACGGAAAACCGGCGGATCGATCCTTTTCATCGGAAATCCCTCTCATACACAAAAAAGTATAAAAAGCGGCTCGCCTCTTGTCAAGATGCGCTTTTCTCAAAAATTATTCCAACATCTTCAAAAATTCTTCCTCTGTGATCACCGTCACGCCAAGCTGGTTTGCCTTGGTCAGCTTGCTGCCGGCTTCCTCGCCTGCAAGAACGTAACTGGTCTTTTTCGACACGCTCGAGCTGACCTTGCCGCCGTATTTTTCCACCAGAGCAGATGCTTCATTGCGCGTCATCGTCGGGAGCGTGCCCGTGAGGACGAAGGTTTTCCCCGCAAAGCGCGCGTCCGCCGTCTCCGCAGCGCGGCTCTCAAGGTTGACGCCCGCGTCGCGCAGCTCACCGATCAGGCGGGCTGTACCGGGTTGGGCAAAAAATTCCGCAACACTCTCCGCCATAATGCCGCCGAACCCTTCAATCGACGCGATCTCTTCCTGCGAAGCGGCAAAGAGCTCGTCCACATTGCGGAAACGTCCCGTGAGGAGCTTGGCCGCCTTCTGACCGATATGACGGATGCCAAGGGCGAAGATCAGGCGGTACAGATCGTTCTCCTTCGTCTTCGCGATCGCGTCGACAAGGTTCTGCGAGCTCTTCTCCCCCATTCGTTCAAGCGTCATGAGCTGCGAAACCGTCAGGCGGTACAGATCGGCGGGCGATTTGACGAGCTCCTGCGCGAGAAGCTGTTCAAGAACGGCAGGACCAAGCCCCTCTATATCCATCGCATCACGGCTTGCAAAGTGAATCAAATGGCGCAGCAGCTGGGCGGGGCACTCGGGATTCACACAGCGCAAAGCCGCCTCGCCTTCCTCACGCACAACAGGTCCGCCGCACGAGGGGCAAGTTTCCGGCATACGGTATGTGTCGTCCGCTGCCGTACCCTCCACGACGGAAACAACCTCCGGAATGATCTCTCCCGCTTTGCGCAGCACGCAGGTACAGCCAATGCAAATTCCTTTCTCCGCGATAAAATCCTGATTGTGAAGCGTGGCGCGGCTGACAGTGGTCCCCGCCAGCGTAACCGGATCAAAGACGCCCGTCGGCGTAAGAACGCCGGTACGCCCGACATTTATCTCAATGTCGACAAGGCGGCTCTCCTTTTCCTCCGGCGGATACTTGAATGCTTCGGCCCAGCGCGGGAACTTCGCGGTGCTGCCGAGCGCTTCCCGCTGGGCAAAATCATTTACCTTGACAACAGCCCCGTCGATGGAATAGCCGAGCGAACCGCGCAGTTCGCCGATCTCACGAACACGCTCGATCACCTCAGACATCGTCGCGCACGTCCGGTTCAGATCTGTAACGGGAAAGCCCAGCTTCCGCAGGAAAGCAAGCGATGCATCATGGCTCGAAAACTCCTCTCCCGCGACCTGCTGAACATTAAAAATGAAAATATCAAGCCCGCGGGAGGCGGTTATTTTCGGGTTCTTCTGCCGCAGGGACCCGGCAGCAGCGTTGCGCGGATTCTTAAACGTTTTTTCATCGTTGAGCTCCTGGCGGGCACAGAGTGCGAGGAAGCTGTCGTGGGACATATACACCTCGCCGCGTACCTCGAGGAACGGCACGGGACGGTTGAGCTTTTTCGGCACGGTGCGAATGGCGCGCAGATTCTCTGTCACATCCTCGCCGACGAGTCCGTCACCGCGGGTAGAACCCCGCACAAAAAGGCCGTCGCGATACTCGAGCGAAACGGAAAGGCCGTCAAATTTCGGCTCAACAACATAGACTGGGTCACCAACGGCCTCACGGACACGGCGGTCAAAATCAAGCAGCTCCTCCTCGGAAAAGGAGTCGTGCAGGCTCTCCATCGGCACCTCATGGGCAACAGGCGCAAAGGTATTGAGAGCCGGACCGCCGACCTTCTGCGTGGGAGAATCCGGAGTGACAAGCTCAGGATGCTCCGATTCCATAGCCTGCAGCCGGCGGTAGAGCATATCATACTCATAATCGTCGATCTCAGGCGCATCCTCCACATAATATTTTTGATTGTGATAAGCAATCTGATCGCAGAGCGATTGATATTCCCGCTGAATCTCCTTGCTTTCCATGGTTTTTCCTCCGTTTCGTCTATTCGGAAGAGAGCGCGGACGCTCCCGTCTTATCCTCATTCTGCACAAGGATCGTTTCTCTTATTATGCACGCCCCGGGCAGTTCTGTCAAAGGGAGTTTTGCGGCCTTCTCAGCTCCAGTTTTCACTTTCTCCCAGTCCTTCGAAGTTTGCCGGGAATTGGGTGGGTTCCCGGCAAGACGGACGGCGCAGCCGGAAGCGCGCCCGGCCCGAAAAAGCGTTTTGCCCCTTATCCCCTGAAAGGATTGAGGATACTAAAAAAGGTTTTTCCTTATCCTGCAGTCTTGACTAACATATGGAAACAGAGATAAATGCGTGTTTTTACCGTTTTAGCGGGAAAGATCCGCTTCCTTTTCCACTGCGTTCACAATTTTCTCCTTGAATTCGGATACCCGATGTTGTATCATGTAAGCTAAGGCAGTGTTCCATCCTTTCGTTGTGACGTTGGCAGTATCGGAGGTGTTTCCATGCTTGATAAGACCATGACCTTTTCCGTGGGCGGCGATCGGGAGGGCGATATCAAAAAGATCCTCACGATTGTCTACGACGCGCTCCGGGAGAAGGGTTACAACCCCATCAACCAGATGGTCGGCTATATTCTTTCCGAGGATCCCACTTATATTACGACACACAACGGCGCTCGCAGTCTTATCCGCAAAATTGACCGTGACGAGCTGCTGCAGGTGCTTCTCAAATCGTACCTCGGCGCTTGATTTTTCCTGCGAAGACTCACAACAGCGAATGGGAACCAGTTGAATTTACCGTTCGGCAAGGCAATTTGGCGCCAGCCGCTGGAGCTTTCCACCGGCCGGCTGCCTTTTCTTGTCTCAAATTGTTTGCCGAAGAAAAAAGGAGGATGACAAGATGAATGCGAAGACGGACACGCCGTTCCCCACTTATAAGGGAAAGCCGCTTGTTCGCTGCGGCGATGTGATTTATTATGGCGACATGAGAGATAAATACGTCGTAAAGCTGGAAATCAAGAGCAAAAAGAAAGTGCAGGATCTTGAGGTGGCGGATCGCGTCACGATCCAGCTGATGTACACAGACTCGAGCATTCGCTCCCGCAAGCAGATCGTCAAATCGAGCGAAAAGAACGGTCTGTACCTGGCGATGGATATCGCAGAGGCCTGGCTGACAAGAGCCCTGGCCGAATAACCCGTCTCTCACAGCGGCGTTCCGATTTCGGACGCCGCTGTTTTCTTTTGAGAAGTTGTGGTTAAAATATTCTAAATATAACTAATAGATGAGCAAAACTGTTGCAAAAGTTACGCATTCTTGATATAATAGAAAAAAAGTTCTCCCGCTTTGCTCGACAGCCTTGGACGGTTTGCGGCACAACACAGCCTTAGGGCAAAAACTTTGCCTGATCCCCTCGGAAAAGGGGCAGAAAGAACCGTAACGCGCGGAGCGGAAAAGAGCCCGCACGCCGTTCCGTCAACGGTCTTCGGGACCACGGAACACGATGATTGACACAGAAAGCAGGCGATTGGATGCGTTCACAGAGAATGGAGCAGATGGAGGCCTATATTCTCGAGCACAAAACCGTCACCCTCGATGAACTCTGCGAGGAATTCGGCGTTTCCAAGAATACGGTGCGCCGTGACTTGGATGTCCTTCTGGAAAACCGGCGCTTCAAGAAAATATATGGCGGCGTAACGGTCGAGGATTTCAAAGAGCTTGTCTCGTTCGGTGAGAGGAACATTTCCAAGCTGTCGGAAAAGCAGCGCATCGCCCAGAAAGCCGCCTCTCTGGTAGAGGACGGGGATGTGATTTTCATTGATTCCGGCACCACCACGCTTCATCTCGTCGAGTATCTCGGCGAGCGGAAAAATGTAACCATCGTGACAAACAACATCGAGACCATCCTGCGTGCCATCCCGATGGAAAACCTCACTTTGATCGCTCTGCCTGGCACACTGAACCGAAAGACTCTGTCTTTTACCGGTCTGAACGCCGTACAGCTTCTGCAGCAATTCAACATCCGCAAGGCCTTTATGGCTTCTACCGGCTATTCCATGGAAAGCGGCGTGACGAACTCCTCCCCCCTTGAATCCGATATCAAGAGAACCGCCGTCGCACGCAGCCAGCAGGTCTATCTGCTCGCTGACGCGGCCAAATACGGCGCGGCTGCACTCACCACGTACTGCCGCCTCGAGGAGCTTAACGGTCTGATCACCGATCAGCTTCCGCCACAGGAAGCGCAGGATTTTCTCAGTGCTCACGGCGTACAGCTTCTGCTCGCCTGATCTCTCGCACAAGGGAATTGTTCTCCCCCTTTGATGCGGTGCGGCTTCGTCTCTTTTGGGAATACCCCTGCAGATTCCAAGCCCCTATGGCATTCCCCGAAAAAAGCAGGATACCATTTCCATATGCAAAACGTGCGCCTGCCGCCCAATCGGGCCGGCAAGCGCACGTTTTTTTCGCGTATAGGCGTATTTTTATTTTCCGGCTTCTCCGTACGTTTGGGCGAATACGCTGTGGAATCTCTCATACTGCTTATCATAGAAGGATTTGCGTGAAGCGTCCGGAAGGACGGAACCGCTGCCGGGACGCACGCAAAGAGAAACAGCCTGAGACAGGGAGTCAAAGACACCGCAGCAAACGCCCGCCGTCATAGCCGCACCGGTACTGGCCTGATAGAGACGATTCTCCGTGAGCGTAAGCTCTCGACCGAGGACAGTCGCCATCATTTGCAGCCAGACGGGACTGCGCGTATAGCCGCCGGAAGCGACAATACGTCCTTGCGGAGCACCAAGACTGTCAAACACCGCAAGCATATCGCGCATGGCAAAGCAAATTCCTTCCATGGCAGCCCGCATGAAGTGCGCCCGCGTATGATCCAGCGAAATACCGAACAGCAAACCGCGCAGCTTCTCGTTCATGTGCGGAGAACGCTCGCCGTTGAGATACGGCAGGAACACAAGCTGCGACTCCTGCATGAGAACCGATTCCACCTCGCGGTTGATGACGTCAAACGACTCGCCGAGATAGAACAGATTGGCCAGATACTGAAACGCCGTACCGGCCGTCAGCATAGCGCCAAGCTGATACCACCCTTCGCTCTGCACGTTGCAGAAGGTGTGGGTATTCAACGCCGGATTGACCACAGGTTTACCGCAGCTCAGGAAAAGCTGTCCTCCGCTGCCGATGGTGCACGTCATCTCCCCCGGCTCCAGCACGCCGTTTCCCAACGCCTGCATCGGCTGATCCGCTCCGCCGAAAGAGACAGGAGTCCCCTGCGTCAGCCCTGTTTCAAGGGCAGCCTGGGAGGTAACGGTTCCGGCGCACTCGCAGGGACCGTGCACCTCGCACAAAACAGAAGGATCCAGGCCGATGCGCTCCAGCATCGGGGCGGACCAACAACGGTGCACCACGTCGAACAGCAAGGTCGCGGAAGCATCGGTCCACTCCGTGCCGAGCTCGCCTGTCAGACGAAAGCGCAGGTAATCCTTCGGCGAAAGCACATGGCGGATCCTGCGGTATTCCTGCGGACAATGCTTTTTGAGCCAAAGCAGCGACGTCATTTGAAATCCGGAAAAGGCCTGATTGAGGATCCCCCAGTCAAGCAGTTCCTGCCTGGAAACCGCTGCGCGTTCCTCCCCGGCACGGGTATCACAGTGCAGAATAGCGGGACAAATCACTTCCATGTTCTCATCCAGCAGCACCAGTCCGTGCATCTGGCCGGAGAAGCCAACCGCACGCACGCGGCTCCCACAGAGATCATGCTCCGAGAGCAAACGGCGCAAACCGCCGCACACAGCTTCCCACCATTCGTGCGGATCCTGCTCTGCCCACCCGGAAAAACGGCTGACAAGGCGATAAGGCGCCGTCAGTCCGAAGGTTTTCGTTCCATCCGTCGAAGTGGCGGATATCTTGGCCCCGGAGGTACCAAGGTCAATTCCTGCCAAATAATCGATGATGCTCTCCTCCCAAGCTGCCCTCTGCGGCAGCGTCGATTGAAAGCGGGCATACCGCGCCGCTCCCTTCACCATCTTACACGCCTATGCGGTCCGATGCAAGAGAAAACAAAAAAATCCCGAAGCGCCCGGCTGCAAAGGCAGCAGGGGACGCTTCGGGAAATCCAAAAGCTCGCTTAGATGGTGCCGTCCCAGGTGGAAACGTTCGTGCTCTTGCCCTCTTCCTCGTCAAACCAGTGCGAGGTGACCACCTTCGTCTCCGTGTAGAAACGGAATCCGTCCTTGCCGAGGCAGTGCAGATCGCCGATAAACGAGAGCTTGTGGCCGGAGAAGGGGAACATGCCCACCGGCACCGGAATGCCGACGTTCACACCGACCATGCCGCCGTCCGTATGACGGGCAAACTCGCGGGCATAGTAGCCGCTCTGTGTGAAGATAACAGAACCATTGGCGAAGGGGTTTGCGTTCATAACCGCAAGGCCCTCTTCAAACGTCTTGACGCGCTTGATGCACAGCACAGGGCCGAAGATCTCACGGTCACCGACCGTCATGCCGGGTTTCACATGATCGAGGATCGTCGGGCCAAGGTAGAAGCCGTTCTCGTAACCGGGAACGACGACGTTCCGCCCGTCGAGCACCAGCTCCGCGCCCTCGTCGAGGCCCTTCTGGATCCAATCGAGGATTGACTGCTTGTGCGCCGCATTGACAACAGGCCCGAGACGGGATTCCTTATCGTAGGCCGGACCAACCTTGAGGCCCTCAGCCAGACGCTTGATCGCGGCGACAAGACGGTCCGCAATCCCCTCCTGCACCACAACGACAGGCAGCGCCATGCAGCGTTCACCCGCACAGCCGTAGGCGGAGTTAATGATACCGGCGGCAGTGCGCTCCAGGTGAGCGTCATTGAGCACCAGCGCGTGGTTCTTTGCCTCACAGAGAGCCTGTACGCGCTTGCCCTCCGCCGCAGCGGTGGAGTAGATATGCAGGCCGACGGAAGTGGAACCGACAAAGCTGACGCCGCGGATATCCGGATGCTTCAGCAGAATCTCCGCCTCGTGACGGCTGCATGTCACAATGTTAATGACGCCGTCCGGCAGACCGGCTTCCTTGTACAGCTCCGCAAAGCGCAGGGCCGTGCGGGGCGTAAAGGTCGCGGCTTTAATCACAATCGTGTTGCCGCAGACAATGCACATGGGCGTCATCCAGCCCATCGGGATCATGGACGGGAAATTGAACGGGACAATTCCCGCGAACACACCGAGCGGCTCGCGATAAAGTACGCTGTCGTAGCCGCTGGAAGCGTCCATAAGGCTCTCGCCCTGCAGGAGAGACGGCGCGGAAATGGCCTGCTCGGTCCCCTCCTTGGCCTTGAGGACGTCGCCCTCCGCCTCCTTCCAGCACTTACCGTTCTCCTCAGCGACGAGGTACGTCAGCTCGTCCATGTGTTCGAGGATCAGCTCGCGGACACGGTACAAAATCTGAACACGCTTGAGCACAGGCGTAGCGGCCCAGCCGGGGAAGGCAGCCTTCGCGGCCTGCACCGCGGCCTCAACCTCTTCTTTGGTGCAGCAGGGAACCTTTGCAGTCACCTCACCGGTACTCGGGTTGTAGGCGTCGGTGTATTTTTCTGTTTTGGACTCCACGTATTGTCCGTTGATATAGGGGCAAAGCTTCTTGATTTCGCTCATGGGAAACTCCTCCTTTACAGCTTGGCGTCGAGCAGCCACTCGTGCTCCGACGCATAAATGCGGTCGCGCCACGGCGCACCGTCAAAGTGGCGGATCATCCAGACATAGTACATCGTATAGCCGGGGGCAGTCACCTGCGGATGCACCTTTCCCCCGGGAATTGCGCAGAAGCTGTGGTCATGCACCACATAGGCGTTGTCTCCGATGAAGCAGGCGCCGAACCCCTGCGGCTTGTCAAAGCGGTAATAATAAACCTCCGGCTGCGGGTGATGATGCGGGATGTAGCTGCTCCAGCCGCCGTGGGGCGTGAGAATCTCACCGCAGACCATGTTCGAGTACGGCGCAGAGTCGTAGTCGAAGAAGGTACGCACGGTACGAATCGCCTTGCCGCCGTACTGGTCGGCGCCGAAGGTTTCGTTCCGGCAATTTTCCGACGTATAATAGTGCGCCTCAAAACTTCGATCGTTTTCCGTCTGCTGCACGAGAATTTCGCTCTGCGCGCGGGCCGTTACCGTGACCCGCACGCCGCGGCAGACGTGCAGGCAATACGCTCCGTCCGCAATACAGCTGTTCCGCGAAGCTTCCTCTTCTCTGCCGTCCCAGGAAAAGGCAACCGCGCCCTCAACCAGGAGCACCGCCGTTTCCTGCGTATCCGAGCAAAAGCTGCGGCTCTCTCCCGCCTGCAGCTCGTAGGCGGTGATATCCATCATGGTTTCCTGAAAGTCGCCCTCTTTCGCGCGTGTCAGCACGCGCACGCCGTCCGAGGAGAGAGCGGGGATCGCAAATTCTTTCATGAAAGCCCTCCCCCTTCTCAGCCTGTGATTTCAGAAATTTTGACCGGACGGTGCTCCTTCGCGGATTTGGTCGCAGCCAGGCCGATGAGAACAGCCTTGAGGCCGTCATCCTGATTCACCGGAACCTCCGTGTCGTTTACGACGGCGTCGACAAAAGCGGTAACCTCCTTCGCGTACGCCTGCATGTAGCGCTCAAGGAAGAAGAACAGCGGCTTCTCCCCCGTAACGCCGTCCGCGGTTGCAATTTTGGCATTGGACACGCTGTCATTCTCCACCGCCACCATGCCCTTGCTGCCGAAGACCTCGGCCCGCTGGTCGTAACCATAGGCCGCGCGGCGGGAATTGTCAATGACGGCAAGCGCTCCGTTCGTCATCTTCATCGTGATCACGGCGGTATCGACGTCGCCTGCTTCGCCAATCGCCGGATCGACGAGCACGGCAGACTGCACATAAACCTCTTCCACGTCGCTGCCGACAAGGAAGCGGGCCATATCGAAGTCATGAATCGTCATGTCGAGGAACATACCGCCCGACACCGCCACATACGCCGCACTCGGGGGCTCCGGGTCGCGGGATGTAATTTTAACAATGTGCGGCTCTCCAATCTTTCCTGCCTGCACGGCATTGCGCACGGCTTCAAAATTGTGATCAAACCGGCGGTTAAATCCAACCTGGTATTTCAGGCCCGTACCCTCCAGAGCCTTTCTCACCTCATTGATTTTCGCCACATCATGGTCAATGGGCTTCTCACAGAAAATATGCTTGCCGGCGTGAATGGCCTCGATGGAGATCGGGGAATGCGTATCGGTCGAGGAGCAAATCAGCACGGCTCCAATCTCCGGGTCCGCAAGGATCTCATGGTAATCCTTCGTCACAACCTCCACGCCCAGTTTTTTGGCCCACGCGGCGGTCTCCTCACTCAGGAAGGGATCGGCAATCGCTTTGACTTCCGCGTTCTTCACATAATTGCAGATACTCTCCGTATGGACCTTTCCGATTCGGCCTGCGCCGATAATACCTACCTTCAGCATAGCGTAACTCTCCCTTTCTTTCTCACAGTCCCGTTTTTTCACGAATGTATGCGCGCGCCTTCATGGCGTACTCCAGCGGATTGGCCTTCGCCGGATCCTGCTCCGCCTCGACGACCATCCAGCCCTCATAGCCCGCGTCTTCCAGAACACGGAAGATCGGCGCGAAATCGATGCAGCCGTCTCCCGGCACGGTGAACGCGCCCAGACGCACACCGTCGAGGAAGCTCAGACGTTCCTTCTTCACCTGCTCCACCTTGTCAGGCCGGATATCCTTGAGATGGACATGACCGATACGGGAAGCATATTTTTTCACAATCTTCAGTGCATCAATTCCGCAATAGGTCAGATGTCCGGTATCATACAGCAAACGGAAAACGGCCGGATCGGTATGCTCCATCATACGATCGATTTCGTCCTCATTCTGTACGACAGTGCCCATGTGGTGATGGAAGGTAAGCGTCATACCCTCTTCCTGCGCGATTTTACCGAGGCGGTTGAGCCCGTCGCAGAGCAGCTCCCATTCCCTGTCGTCCATGACGTGCTTGCCCTCAAAAATCGGCTGAGACAGGCCCTGGATGCTGTAACTCTGCTCGGAAACACCGATTACCTTTGCTCCCAGACCGCGCAGGAAGCGCAGCTCCTCCCGGAAGGGATTCGCGGTTTCCTCAAACGGCTTTGTGATGAGAAAGGTGGAAAACCAGCGGTTGCAGATGGTCAGTCCGCGCAGATCAAGGGCCTTTTTCAGCGTTTCCCCATCCTTCGGATACTTGTTGCCAATCTCACATCCGGCAAAACCGGCCAGTGCCATCTCGCTGACGCACTGTTCAAAGGTATTCTCGCCGCCCAGATCCGGCAGATCGTCGTTCGTCCACGCGATCGGAGCGATACCAAGCTTTACTTTCTTCGGGTCCAACATTTGATAACTCCTCCTATATGCGGGGCATCCCCGCGCCGTTTGTTTCCTCTCTGCCGTTTCTTGCCGGGGAAACCACCCCTTCCTTCTCCCCGGAAAACAGCACCGTGCAGAAGCGGAGCAGCCTTTCTTTAATACTGCCGCGCCGTTTTCCGCATTGCCTCTTTTGCCTCATATGCGCTGCGCACGCTCTCCTTTGCCGAGGTGGAAGCAATGCCGACGTGCCACCAGGATTCATAACCGTCCGTCATGGTCTTCGGCAGCACCTTGATGTCGATGAGCGTCGAGACATCCTGCCGCTTCGCGTCTTTCAGCGCGGCCTTCAGTTCGTCAAGGCTGCGGACGGTATATGTCTTGGCCCCGTAGCCCTCGGCGCATTTCGCATAGTCAATCGGAAGGAGGCCGCCGTCCAAACCGCCGTTCTCGCTGCGGAAGCGGAACTCCGTCGCCAGACTGCTGATGCCGTTGTTCATCTGCAGATTGTTGATGCAGCCGAAGCCGCAGTTGTCAAAGAGCAGAACGTTGATCTTTTTATGTTCCTGAATCGAGGTGACAAGCTCGGAGTGAAGCATGAGATAGCTTCCGTCGCCGAGCATGGCATAGCATTCGCGCTCCGGCTCCGCCAGCTTCGCGCCGAGCGCGGCGGCGATCTCATACCCCATGCAGGAATAACCGTATTCCATGTGATAAGCGTCGCGCGTATCGGTCGTCCACATACGCTGCAGATCGCCCGGCAGGCTGCCCGACGCGCCCGTGACAATCGCGTCGTCGTCGATTGCCTCGCGGATGGCGCAGATAGCGGCCACCTGTGTCAGAGCGCTGCCCGTCAGGGCGATAAATTCCTCAATGGTAGCGGGATTTCTCGCCTTGACCAGCGGCTCGAAGTCCTTTCCTGTGTAGGCGTACTGCGCAAGAAAAGCCATTTCCTTCTCCCACGCGGCCTTCGCTTCTGCAATCTCCGTCGTGTAGCCGGAACGGTAACCGGCGGCGCGCATCCGTTCGCCGAGGGCCAAAATGGAAGCCTTGGCATCGCCGACCGCTTTCACCGCGTCGAGCTTATAGGCATGGAAGCGGGACAGATTGACGGAAATGATCTTTACGTCGGGGTTGCGGAACTGCGACTTGGAGCCTGTGGTAAAATCGCTCATGCGCGAACCCACGGCAAGAATGCAGTCAGCCTCCTGCGCGATGGTGTTCGCCGCAAGGTTTCCTGTGACGCCCACACCGCCGAGATTGTACGGCGAGCTGGACGGGCAGGCGGATTTTCCTGCCTGCGTCTCCGCATACGGGATATGGAACTCGCGGCAAAACTCGTCAAGCGCCTGCCCCGCTACGGAGTATTTGACGCCGCCGCCGCAGATCACAAGCGGCTTTTTGCTCGCAAGGAGCAGCTTTGCCGCATCATCCAGTTCCTCTTCCACCGGGATGGGCCGGGTAATGCGGTGAATACGCTTCTCAAAGAAATAATCGGGATAATCATAGCTTTCGCCCTCCACGTCCTGCGGCAATGCAATGCAGACAGCGCCCGTCTCGGCGGGATCCGTCAGTACGCGCATGGCGTTGATCAGGGCCGTCATCAGCTGCTCGGGACGCGCAACGCGGTCCCAATACTTGCAGACCGGACGAAATGCGTCGTTCGTCGTGATGCCAAGGCAGGAAGGCTGCTCGATCTGCTGCAGCACCGGATCCGGCTGGCGCGTCGAAAAGGCGTCGCCGGGGAAAAGCAGCAGCGGGATATTATTGACGGTCGCGCAGGCTGCCGCCGTCACCATGTTGGCCGCGCCTGGACCGATCGACGAGGCGCATGCAATGATCTTCTTTCTGTCGTTCTGCTTGGCGAAGGCGGCGGCCACATGGGCCATGCCCTGCTCATTCTTGCCCTGAAAAACCTTGAGGGAACCGGGGTTTTCATCCAATGCCTGCCCGAGGCCGCAAACAATCCCATGGCCGAAGACAGTGAAGATTCCCTCCACAAACTTTGTCTCCACGCCGTCCATACGCACATACTGCTGATCGAGAAACTTCACGATCGCCTGGCCGACCGTCATTCTGATGGTGCTCATGCCTTTTCCTCCCTATGCTCTGGCGACAAGCTCGCCGTATTGCGCCTTGCACTCTGCGATAAAGCTGCGGATTTTCTCCACCGTCGGCATATCCGGGCTGCATCCGTGGCTGGCCACCAGCAACGAAGCCGAAGCGCTGCCGAACTCGAGGCAGTCGATGAGATCCCAGCCCTCGAGGACGCCATACAGGAAAGCGGAGGCATACCCGTCGCCGCCGCCGAAGGATTTGAGCGCCTTGATCGGGAAGGGACGGATGCGGTAGCTGCCATCCGCCGTATAGGCGGTAGAGCCCTCCTTGCCGTGCTTGATTACAACAATCTTCGCATTCTGGCTCTGCCAGTAAGCGGCGGACTCTTCGTCCGTCATGCCGGGACGAATCAGTCCCTCGGCCAAATCGTACTCCTCACGGGATCCAAGGATAATATCCGCCTCCCGGGCAGCCATCGCGTAGTAGAGATTCAGCTCCGTCTGATTTTTCCAATTATAGGCCCGGTAATCAATATCAAACACAACAGGCGTATTGGTGCGCCGTGCGAGGAAGATCGCCTTGAGCGCCGCCTCGCGGGAAGGACTCTGTGCGAGCGCCGTCCCGGAAATCAGGAGCGCCTTTGCATTTTTGATGTATTCCTCGTCAATGTCATCCGTCTCAAGCGAGAGATCGGCAATTTGGTTGCGGTACATGAGGATGCTGCTTTCGTTCTCATTCAGAATCTCCGTGAATGTAAGGCCGAGCTTCTCGCCGTTCGTGCAGCGGCGGATCCGCGAGCAGTCCACGCCCTCCGCACCGAAGACATCGAGCACGAAGTCGCCAAAGCGGTCGTCGGAGATACGGCAGAAAAAGCCGCACTTTTTACCCAGGCGCGAGAGACCTACCGCAATGTTCGCAGGCGAACCGCCGAGATACTTCTTAAAGGTTGTGCTCTCTGCGAGCGTCTGAAAATAGTCAACCGGGTTCAGGTCAATGGCCGCGCGGCCCAGCAGGACCATGTCAAACGGCCGGGATGCATCAAACTGGATCGTTTTCATGCGCTCTCCTCCTCCCCAAGGGGCTCCAGATTGAAAATATGAATATGGCGCTTTACATTCTCATAGACCCCCTGCGCCATAGCGGCGCTCAGGTCAAAGTATCCGGGGGTTCCGTTTTTATCGGCAGCGCAGCGAACCGCTGCACGGGCTAACGCGTCAAAACTGGCAGTGGCAATGTTGATCTTACGGATACCGGTGCGGGCGCAGCGCTGAAAATCGGCCGGGGTAATCCCTGTGCCGCCGTGCAGGACCAACGGCGTTGGCACCCTCCGCGCGATCTCATTGAGCACATCGAAGCGCAGCTGGGGAGCCGCCCGGTAATTGCCGTGCGCATTGCCAATCGCGACGGCAAGAGCATCCACACCCGTCTCTCGGCAAAAACGTTCCGCCTCCTGCGGATCGGTGCAGACACAGCCGTTCTGCTCTGAGCCGTCTTCGCTGCCGCCCACGCGGCCGAGTTCCGCTTCCACGTCTGCTCCGCACCTCCGCGCCAGCTCGACAATCTCGCCCGTGCGGGCGATGTTTTCCGTGAGAGGAAGCTTTGAACCGTCAAACATGACGGAGGTAAATCCCAGTTCAAGCGCCTCGCGAATGGTCGGGAGCGTAAGGCCGTGATCCAAATGAACAGCCACCGGCACTTTGGCCGCGCGGGCCGCGCCAAGCATCATGGGACCGAGAAGCGCAAGCGGAGAATACGGCAAACGTACCTCAGCGACCTGCAGAATCACCGGCGTATCCGTCTCCTCCGCGGCACGGATGGCGCCCAGCACCATCTCAAGATTTCCGACACTGAAGGAACCGACAGCACGGCTGCTTGGGGCTGCCGCGGCGAAAAGCTCGCTCATTTTGCAAAGCGGCATAATCTCACCCTCTTTGTTGGTTAAGTTATGAGTAGATAATAGCACAGTTAATCATTTTTCGCAAGCACATTTCGCTAATTTTTCAAAAAAATAATGGCCTGTCGTTCCATTTCTGTGAATGAAACGACAGGCCATGAAAAACTGTCTGTTAGATTTTGGAGTAACCGTAGCTGTTGACGATCGCGTCGATCTTCTTCTTCTCGCGGCAGTCAGGGCACTCCTCAAAAGGATAGGTGCGGTAGTTCGGAATGTCGTCCTGCGTAAAGATCGCGTCCACGCGAATTCCCTGCTTTTCCGAAATGGCACTGAACAGAGCGGCAATACCAACCACGTTTCCGCCGTAGTATTTAATGCACTCAAGAGATCGGTTAATCGTCTTGCCCGTGGTTGCGGAAGCAACCAGCAGCAGGACACGCTTTCCCCACACCATCGGCTGGATGTTGTCGCGGAAAATAATCTGGCCGTTCGGATGGAACTCCGGCGTAATCACGCAGATATCGCTCTTCTCGTTCATTCCATGCAGGGAGGATTTGCTCAGAGCGTCAGCAAGGAAGCCGCCGATAATCTCGCAGCCGTCCATGCAGATGATGGTATCAATGCTGGTGTTGTGCTCGTAGAACTGAGCGATCGTCTCTCCGGCCTGCTTGGCAATCATACTGCGGTATTTGATTCCCGTCATATCTATATAATAATTGATGTGAGAATGGTTCGTCGCAAAATGGCCGGGAATAACGCTCAGGGTGATGTTTTTATTTCTGCTGCAAGGAATTTTCATGCTTCTGCTTTCCATGGGATCAGCCCTTTCGAAATAATATGGGTGCTGGTTTCTTGTTCTATTATAGCATTATTATCTAAAAAATCAAGAATGAATCCTACAAAATCTAAGAAAGAAACACAAGGTTTTCCACAAAAAAGAGTGCTAACGAAACGAGCAGCCCCCATAAAGCACCCTGTTCTTCCAATCCAGGACAGAATTTTTCCCTTTTCAGACAGTTGTTTTTATCTTTCTTGACACCTGCAAGATCCCCATGCTATCATGAAGTGGATCAAACCGAATGAGGAAATGGGGCTTGTACCTATGCTGACACGCTTTTATCACCGCTATCCAAAGGCCTGTGCCATTGTGGGCAGCGCTGTGCTGTTTGTGCTTCTCATCCTCTATTTTCTCGCGTTTTTCACTCCGGGCGTTATTCTGTATTCCTATGGAGAAACCGTATTTCTCGCGCGGCAAAGCGACGGGACGTTTGAAGGCCGCAATCAATATGCCGCATACCGGCTGGAAAAAACAGCCGGCGACGAGGAAACCACAATCCGTTTCTTCGTCGCCGATACGCCAAAAGAATACCGCGTTATAAGCCGTGAGGACGGCGCCCATGTCGAGATATACGAGGACGGCTCGCTCGCATTCGAGGGCGTCGCCCATCAATCGGGCGACAGTTTTTTCCTCCAAACTGAGAGCGGAACACTGGAGGACGGGACATGGGATTCCCTTGGAAGCATAGAAATCATCGTGTCAGGCGACCAACCGGACCTGGAAGACCTGTATCCTTCCCTGACAACCGTTTACCGCTGGGCTGTGTCAGACAGCACGCAAATCCGCGGATTCTGGCCCGGGCTGCTTGGAGTCGCCGTCTGCACCGTTTTTCTCGGGCTGGATATCGCCTTTCCGGATCTGTTCTTCCGCTGGCGGCACGGTCTGTTTGTGGACGGAGGAGAACCAAGTGACCTGTACCGAACCATGCAGAAACTTGGGCGCGGCCTTGCCGTTCTCTTTATTGCTGCGTTTCTCGTTCTTGGTCTCTGCGGTAAATTTCTGTGAACGTTTTCCCCAGAGGTAGTGCGGATTTCCGGTGAGAAGCGGATCCGCACCAGGCTCCGTTCCCGTTTTGGCCGGCGCCTTCCTGTGTGCCGCCGGCACACGGCACCCGGAGCGGCAGCGAAGCCTCAGGATCAGTCTGGTGACGCTCGAAATCAAAAAAGATATCCATAACAAAAAACAGACCGAAGACGGCCGCGCAAGCGCGATCCTCCGGTCTGTTTTTTGTTAGCTGCGAATGCTTTTGCCCGGCCGCCGAAAGCACGCGGCAAAAAATCCCCAGAACAGTTCTGATTCCGTTTCTCAGGGCGTCAGAAAAAATTTCCGGCGATCGGCTTATCCTTCCCCCTGCACTCAGCCTTCGGCAAGTGTGTTTATGATCTGCGGCAGCCCAGCCGCCGTACTCACCCCGCGCTCAGCCTGCGGCAAGGCTGCTGAGCACGGCACTCGCGACGCTGCCCGCGGAACCAATGCCGGAGCTTCCTTCCTCCACTGCTACGGCGAACGCATAGGGCGTGGACGGATTCGCGGAAAAACCGATCATCCAGCCGGTCGGTTCCTTCCCCTGCCCCACCTCAGCGGTTCCGGTCTTGGCACAGACCTCCATTCCGCTCGGGAACATACTGTCGCCGTAATAGGACGAGACATTGTATCGCAGATACGTCTGAAGACGCGAGGCCGTCGAGGCAGAAAGCATCTGACTTCCCTGTACGGCGGAACCCGTCTGCGTAACCAGGCCAAAGCTTGTCGTTACGCTGTCCACAAAGTACGGCATTACAGGCGTACCACCGTTCGCCACAGCGCCCATCAGGATGGCCATATGCATCGGATTGGCAAGATCGGTATACTGGCCGATGCCGCTCCAGGCTAACTCGTCGTCAGACGCACCCTTCACCTGATAAGAACTCTTCGCCGTATTGACGCCGTCAAAGGAGAAACTCCGGTTAAAACCAAGCTGCTCCGCCATGGCGGTCATTTTTTCCTCACCGAGCTCCACGGCAAGCTCACCGAAAACGACATTGCAGGAATGCGCCAGCGCCGTCTTGAAATCCATTTGACCGTGTGTCCCGGTACAGTTGATCTGATTGCCGTTGATGATGGTGCTGCCGCTGCACGTAAACGTCCGGCTGTCAAGATCCGGGATGTTCTCAATCGCGGCAGCCGTCGTTACAATCTTGAAAATCGAACCGGGCGTATAGGTGGAGGAAATCACGTTGTTCAGATATACGCCCTCATACTTCCCCGTTTCATCCGTATCAAGGTCGTCCGGCAGCGCACCGGGATCGAAGCCGGGCGAACTGACCTCACACAAAATCTCTCCCGTCTTGTAATTATACACCACGACCGCGCCTTTTTTTCCGCTGAGCGCCTCATAGGCTGTCCGGCAAACGTCGGCGTCGACCGTGAGTTTAACGTCGCTTCCGTTGGTCTCTCCAAAGGGAGATACCAAACCGGTTATCAGATTATAGCCGGAGAGCTCTGCGCGATACAGATACTGCGTCGAGGTCGCGATATAGCCGCGAGTGTCTCCCACCACATGCAGGAGAGCCAGGCGGACGCTCTTGTCGTCATGATAAACACGGCCTGTTTCGTCACTGTACGCAACAACCGTACCGTCACGATCCAGAACCCGTCCGGAAAGACTGTCTCCCTGTGTGATGTGCTTGTTGAAGGATTGGATGGCCCAGTCTCCGCCGTTGTTGGCATATTCCGCGAGAAAGAACAGCATACCTCCCGCAAAAGCCAGCGTGAGCAGAATCAGAATGAGCGACCGCGTTCCCGTTGTTTTCATCCGCCGTCACCTCCGTTTCTGTTTCCTGCGCCGGGCCGCATAAGTCCGCTCGTCGCCCGCCTTGATGAACGCCAGCATCCCCCAAACGGAAACCATACTCGATCCTCCCGCGCTGACAAACGGGAGCGTCACGCCCGTCAGCGGCAGAACATCCACAACGCCGAATACATTCAGACAGGCCTGGAACAGGAGCAGTCCCGCCGCGGAGCATGCGGCGATGGAGTAGAAGGTGGAGCGGCTGCGCGTCGCGTCGGAACGGGCGCACAGGACAAGCATGGCAATCGCGCACACCGCCACAACAGCCATCACCAGGCCCAGCTCCTCCCAGAGCATGCCGAACACAAGATCGCTGTCCGCAGCAAAAACGGGATTCGCGCTCCGTCCGCCGCCAAGCTTGCCGTTGCCGATCCCCATACCGAACAATCCGCCGCTTGCGCCGTACGAGAGCACGCGCACCTGCTGATACCCCTGGCTTTCATTCACATAGTCCCATACATGCCGCCAGCCCTGAAAACGGCTCAGAACATAGGGACGGAATTTCAAAATCAGGAATGCGCCGAACACAGCGGCGGCAATGGCCAGAACAATGGTCCGAATGCTGCCGGAACGCATAAAGGAAATAAACAGAAAGGTCACAAAAAACACACAGGCTGTGCCGAAATCCTTCATGAGAAACAAACTCAGAAGACAGACGCCCGTGAACACAAGAAATCCCGTCAGATTCTGCTTCGTCTGCAGGCGATCCAGCGTCGCCGCGCCGACAAAAACAAAGGCAACCTTGATGAATTCAGAAGGCTGCACGGAAACCGGACCGATTCGGATCCAGTTTCCCGCTCCGTGTACCGCGGTTGCAAAGACAAGATTCACGGCAAAGAGAAGAATGGCCGCGCCGCCAATCCACGGACGGAACTTCGTGACACGATCGAGATCCCCCATAAACCAGATCAGAAAAACAAAGAGAAAAATTCCCATCAGCATCGTCAGAAGCTGCATATAAACGTTGCTCATGGTGGAGTCCACGATAGCCCACATACCGGGAGCCTCCTGCCCCTCACCAAGCTCTCCACGCATGCCGGACAGAAGCATGATCCCTGTCCCGGCCAGGAGAAAGGCAATCGTCTCCAACTCAAAGCTGACGTGGTCCAGCCCTTTCATTGAGTAGAGATACAGCCCCCACTCCATCACCTGGATCGCCAGAAACGGCATCACAGGCAGAAAGGAAAACTCTCCCCCGCCGAAACAGGCCTGCAGGAGGAGAAAGAACTGAATCACACTGACGGTAACAAGCAGGCCAAACGGCGAAGCCGCATGGCGCACCCGCCGCTGCTGCTGCGGAAGCTTTGCCTCGCTTGTCCGCTTGAGCATCAGCGAAGTAGAGCCCAGCGTGATCACGTCCCCGGGAGAAACGGCGGACTGATGAATCAGCCTCCCGTTGACGCGCGTGCCGGCCTTGGAATCCGTATCCGTTACAAACCAGCCGCTCTCACGCCGCATCAGCACGGCATGATCCCGGCTTGCCGTCGGGTCCGAAAGGACCACATCGCAGCTGTGGCTGCGGCCGATGGAATTTTCCCAGTACAGAACGGGAACCGTCTCCTTGGTGACGGTGTTCTGCAGGACAATGACAGGTTCCTCGCGCCGCCTTCCCGCTTTGATGGAATGAAACGCACGCACGAGAACATAAATGGAGAGCAGAGGGATCAGAATCCGCAGCACATAGAGCAGGGAATCCTGAAAAGATTGCCACTCCGGCATCGCGGAGTCACCTCCTATCAGTCAAATCGCGGCAGAGCTGCCGCACTGCAATCGAAAAAGCCGCCCGACACGGCGGCAGAGATATTTTGCCGCAAGATCGAACAGCCGCCCCGGCATAACCACCGCATGGGGACGTCTGCAGGCCGACGGACAGTACATGTGAGCACATCCAACGCCGCGGGAACAGGAAAAGATACTGCGCCCCCAACAAACGACGCCTCACAGCAGCCGGAGCGCCCGCATCAAACCGGGCAGCTCCTCTTCAAAATTGACGCCGAAGCGCGGATCGGACCCGGACAGACTGGTGCGCAAAATGGATCGGCTGACAAAATCAGCGGCCGCCTGCATCGCGTCCCGCAGCGGGAGCTCCCGCAGCAATCCTGCCAAAAGCGCCGCCCCGAAAAGGTCTCCCGTACCGTGAAAATGCCCTTCCACACGCGGAGCAGCAGCAAAACCGATCTCCTCCGTCCCCGTGTCATAGCATGCCGCGCCGATCGCATCATCCGACGAAACGACGCCCGTAAGAACGACACAGCGCGGCCCCAGCGCAGCCAGCCGGGGCAGAAGAGCCTTCGCCTCCTCCCTGGTGGGAAGGCCGGGCCGCGGTTCCTCCCCGAGAAGAAGAGCCGCCTCCGTTGCATTCGGCAAAATCAAATCCGCCGAGCAGCAGAATGCCGCCATCGCCTTCGCCGTCTCCTGCGAGATGCCGCTGTAAAGCCTGCCGTTGTCACCGAGAGCGGGATCGGCAAGAAAAATCGTCCCCGGACGGCGCAAAACACGCACCAGCTCCCCGCAGGCGTCAATCTGACCGGGAGACGACATATAGCCCGTATAAATGGCGTCGAAGGAGAGCGACAGCTCGCTCCACTGGCGTGCAAACGCCCGCACGCCATGAGTGAAATCCTCGTGAAATACACCGGGCAAACCGCCCGTGTGCGAGCTCAGAACAGCCGTCGGCACAGCGCTCGCAGCAATTCCCGCCGCAGAAAGAACAGGGAGAATCACTGTGAGCGAGCATTTGCCGAAGCCCGAGAGATCATGAACGGCAGCCGCTGTTTTCTGCACGGCGCGCCTCACACCTTTGCGGCAATCTCGCCGGGACGCTTGAAAATATGACCGGCGGGCACCAGACCGCGTACCATCGAAAGCGGGTATACATTGCTGTGACGTCCAATCACCGTACCGGGATTGAGCACAGAGCCGCAGCCAACCTCGACAAAATCACCGAGCATGGCGCCCATCTTTTTAAGACCCGTCGCAATCTCTTCTTTCCCGTCGCGTACCACAACAAGCGTCTTGTCGCTCTTTACGTTTGAGGTAATAGAACCCGCGCCCATATGGGATTTGTAGCCCAGAATCGAGTCCCCGACATAGTTGTAATGCGGCACCTGCACATTATCAAAAAGGATCACGTTCTTGAGCTCCGTCGAGTTGCCGACGACGCAGTCGGCTCCGACGAGCGCCTTACCGCGGATAAACGCGCCGGGACGCACCTCCGTGCGGGGCCCAATGATGGCGGGACCTGCAATGTAGGTATTGGGATAAACCTTGGCAGACTTCGCGATCCAGACGTTCTCCGAAGGACGATCATACTCCTCCTCCGAAAGCGTTTTGCCAAGTTCAAGGATGAAGTCTCCAATCCCGGAGAGCGCCTCCCAGGGGTATTCCCATTGGCTCAGCAGCGGAGCCGCCTGCGTATGCGTAAGGTCATAGAGATTGACAATCTTTGCTTCTTCCATAAAACGATTCCTCCTGATGCGGCCAATTTCCTTCTGCAATGCGAAAAAGAAACTGTGCCGGACAATTGAATTTGGGAAAACGGAAAACATGCCGTTTCCTTCCGGCAGACATGCTTCCGGGAACTCACGGAGACAACCGGCAGACAGCAAGGCCGAACGGCTGCCGGATCAAAACGCTGCAGCCTTCACTTGGATTCTGCAGCGTTCTTTTTCTGCCGCTCCTCCTTGGCCGGCAGACAGAGAGCCGCCAAGCCTTCCAGCCTCGCCATATGATAGCGGCGGATGATCTCCCGATCCTGATCGGGAAGGCGGTCGTTTTCCGGGGACTGCAGGAACTGAACGCTCCCCAGCTCCTGAGAAAACTCCCGGAAAGAAGAAAGGCGGCATGAAATACGAAAAATTTCCTCGTCGCTGCCTCGGAGAAGCCTTCGCTCGGAAACATAAGCCTCAATGCTGCGGGCCAGACGCTCCGTCTGTGCGGCCAATTCCTTACACGGAGCCGGAGCGCCCGCGCGTGCAGCGTGCAGCGCTTGGGCGGCAACGGCGCAGAGCGCTTCATAGTTTTCACGGACCTCCCCGGCGTAATGATGCGGCATCACAATCAGATTCACGGTAAGGGCAACCAAAATGCCAATCAAAGCGTCCGCGGCACAGGTAAGGGCATGCTGCCAGTAAAAGCCGCTCGGCGGCGTCAGCATCACGGAAAACAAGGTGAGCTCCGAGAGCAGAACGCCTCTCTCCAGCTTCAGCAAAACACAAACATAGAGTGTAATAATGACGCCAATTCCACACAATCCAGCGTTCCCATGCCCCGCATAGGAAAACAGCAGTCCGACCACAGCACCGATCAAAATCCCCGCTGCGCCGTCTCTGGCGGTGCGCAGGGAAAAATCAATGGATTTTTCCATCACAGCCACGGCGGCAATCGCCGAGGCAAGCGGCTGACCGAACGGAAGCGCATAGGAAATCAGCAGACAAAGCGTAACAGCCATCCCTGTTTTGACAACGCGGAGCCCCGGTCCAAGCTTTCGGCCAACAGGCCGATCTGCCGGCTTCACTTCCGTCCCTCCACGCCGGCCAAAGGCAGCAGCTCTTCCGGACAGGCGGCCAACGCACATGCGCCATGCTCCAGGAGCTCTTCCCTGTCCCGGAATCCCCACAGAACGCCCACCGTCCGCATACCGGCCGCACGCCCCGTATCCATATCAACGCCGCTGTCTCCAATGTACAGGCACTGTGCCGGTTCCACGCCGAGTTCACGTGCAATCAGAAGAGGAGCATCCGGAGCAGGCTTACAGGGGATCCCTTCCCGCTGGCCGTAATACACATCAAAAAGACCGGACGGAAAGAGCGCCTCCACAACGGATCGCGTATCCCGATCCGGCTTGTTCGAGCAGACAGCCAGCCGAATTCCAGACGCTCTCAGCGTTTGCAGCGCCTCGAGCATTCCGGGATACTGCGTCACGTCCTTCAGAGGATCTGCGGCATATAAAGCATCGTATTCAGAGCGCAGACGGGCGACGTCCTCCTCCGAATAACTCCCGGCAACACGCGCAAGCATACGCCGCATCAGGCGATCCGCACCGTTTCCAACCAGGAACCGGTATTCCGCGGCGGGAAGAATGGGCGGAAAACCGCAGCGGCGCAGCGCCTCGTTGGCAAAACCTGCGATCGAGTTCAGCGTATTGGCGAGGGTGCCGTCGAGATCAAAAACACAAAGTTGAACCATGGTTCCAGCTCCCTTGCAGCGCAGCGGAGCCTCACGCCTGTCCGGCGGAGGAGCCTCCTCTGTGCAGGATTTTTTTCACACTTTCAAGGATCTCTTTCATATTGAGCACAAGCATCAGCGCTGTCAGCAAAACCTGCCAGAGGATCCACAGAGGAATCTCAAAGATCATGAGAAGCGCCTGCCCCATCAGCAAAAGAGTATTGACCGTAAGTCTCAAGGTGCTGATACGCATGCGCACATATCGCTTGGTATCCACCATTCGAATAAGGAAAACCACGACATAGCTGATGAGCATGGCCAGCGCGGAGCCATTCACGCCCCACCAAGGAATCAGCAGCAAATTCATACCAATGTTGACGCCTGCACCGACGATGGCGGTCATAAGCGAGTGCATGCTCTTTTTCTCCATCATATAGATGCTGCCGAGAAAATTGACCAGGCAGGTAAAAACCGTAGCCACGACAAGCAGAGGAATGTATTGCCACGACGTATAGTAATCCGACGCCACCAGAATCCGCGTGATCACCTTGCTGAACAGAATCACGCCGGAAGCCGCCATAAACATCAGCGCATAATAAGCGGTAAACACTTTCGTAAAGAAGCGGTTTTTCCCTTTTTTCTCCGTAACCGCGCTCATCTGCCAGGCGTCCATGAAGATACCGGAAACCAGCACAATCAGATTCGGCACCTTATAAGCTGCCACATACAGTCCGGCGTCCGTCTGGCTCATCATGGCGGCAATGAGGAAGCGGTTGGAGATGTTGGTAATCCACCAGAAAATAGTATTCGGCACCATCGGGATGGAATACTTGAGCATGGCAAAGGGAACGGCGCGATCCATCCGCATTGGCCGCAGAAAACGCAGATTTTTTGTCGTTACCGCCAGGAAAATGACAGAACACGCATCAGAGGTAATAATGGCAGAAATGTAGCCAACCACGCCCATCTGGAAAACCATCACGTAAAGGCAGGAAAAGAGAACCGTCGTAAAGGTACTCAAAATCCCGTCAACCGCAAACAGGCGAACCATTCCGCGGGCACGCGTAAACTGCGAAAAGAGCGAACGCATGGAAGATGTTCCCACAAAGCAAACCAAATACATCATATACTTTGAGACGTACTTTGGCTCTATGTCCATGATCTCCATCACAGGGGTCAATGTGGGAACGATCACCGGCTGAAGCACCATCAACAGCAAAAAGCCAAACAGAATCGTAAAAAATCCTGTAGTAAAGACGTCGCTTTTTTTCACGCTGTTATCCAGTCCAAAGCGAATGATGGCATTGATGATGCCGAGCGTCGCAAGAGGCAGGAGCAGATTGCCCATGTCCACGATCATATTGGTGATACTGAATTCCGCCGGCGTGAGCGCATACGACAGCAGCGGCGTGAGCAAAAAGCTCAGCACCTTGGAGCTGAAAGTACCGATCGCGAAAATGAGGGTATTCGAAATCAGCCGTTTATACTTATTCAACGCAATTCCTCAGTTCGTGTTAAATTTCCCGGGGAATCCTCCCCGAAGGGCTGTTCCATTCTGTTTCAAATCTGTTTCGCGAGCCGCCGGACGGCTTCTGCGCCAGACACAGGGCACCGCGCAGAGCTTTCTCCTGCAGATCTTTCGCCTGCAGGCGGCTTGTGAGATCCAATGAAGGTATTATAGCTTTTTCCGCCCGGAAATGCAAATCGCCGTATTTTCTCCCGGGACAGCACGAAAAACGGCATATTTCCGGCCAATTTGCAGTATACAACTAATCTAGTATACAAAAAACAGATGGAAAAAGCCGGTATATTCCATGGAAAAATCGTAAAGAAACCGTTAATTTTCTCCACGCTCCTGCGCATAGTCACGCAGCAGCTGCAGGACCTCGGCGCCATACCGCTCCAATTTTGCACGTCCAACGCCATTCACCGTAAGAAGCGCTTCTTCCGTCAGCGGAAGATAACCCGCCATTTCCCGCAAAGCGCGATCGGTAAAAACAACATAAGCCGGAACACCGAGACGGCGTGCAAGACGGGCGCGAAGCGCGCGCAGCTGTTCGTAAAGCTCCGGACGTTCCGTCATTTCTCCCTTGCTCTCTTCCTGCTTTCGCTTGCGTTCCCGCCTCGCAGCAGACGGCTCTTCCTTTGGGAAAGGCAGGAAAATGCTGTCTCCGCTTTCCAGGCTCTCTCGTCCTGCCTCCGTCAGCATCAGAACAGGATACTCCCCGTCGGAAAGCGCAAGCAGTCCCCTTCCGATCAGGCGGTGAATAAGATCCAGAACGGAACTGCCTGAAAGCCCGGCAAGTGCTCCGTACTGGGGAAGCTGATCCAGAGAACGGCGGCGCACCGTCTCATTCTTCTCCCCCGTTTTCCCTCCCTGGAGAAGGGCGGCGATCGTCGTTTTTCCATAACCGCGCCCGCAGGCCCTTACGCAGGAGAGAACGGCTGCCGCCTCGTGCGTAACGTCACAAAGCTCGCCCTGTTCAAGACAATTCCCGCAGTTTTCGCACCGCTCGGGCGCCGCTTCTCCGAAGTAGCGCAAAATGTATGCGCGCAGACAGCCGCCTGTAAAACAGTAAAATGTCATTTTTTTCAGGCGTTCCTCATCAAGCTTGCGAACACGTTCCCGTTCTTCGTCGGTGAGCTCCTCATTTTCGTTTGCCGAGTTTTCTATTAAAAGCCGGTTGGTCACAACATCCTGTCCGGAATAGAGGAGCACACACCGCGCGGCGGAACCGTCCCGTCCCGCGCGCCCTGCCTCCTGGTAATAGCCTTCCATGTTTTTCGGCATATTATAATGTACAACCATGGAAACATTCGACTTATCGATCCCCATCCCAAAGGCGTTCGTCGCTACCATCACAGACGCTCTGTCATAGATAAAGTCATCCTGATTTTTTCGCCGCTCCTCATCGGACAGGCCTGCGTGATACCGCACGGCCTCTACCCCCTGTGCACGCAGCCGCTCACAGACCTCTTCCACCGTGCGGCGCGTCAGGCAATAGACAATCACACTTTGCCCTTCCTCCTGCCGCACAAGAGAAAGAAGAGCGGAAAACTTATCCGCAGGCTTTTTTACCTCAAAGCAGAGATTCGGCCTGTCAAAGCCGGTACACACCGACACGGGATTTTTCAGACCGAGAAGAGAAACAATATCGCGGCGCACCTGCGCCGTGGCCGTTGCGGTGAAAGCGCCCACCGGCGGCCGCTTGGGCAAGGATTCGATGAATTCCCGGATTTTCAGATAACTCGGTCGAAAATCCTGCCCCCATTGAGAAACACAGTGCGCCTCATCTACTGCCACCAGAGAAATCGGAAGCCGCTCCGCGACGCGCAGAAAGCTCTCTGTGAGCAGACGTTCCGGCGCCACGTAAATAATTTTATACCAGCCCTGCGAGGCGCGTTCCAGCGCAAGACGGAACTGCCCCGGCGTCAAAGAACTGTTGAGGTACGCCGCCTTCACGCCCGACTGAATCAGGGAAGCGACCTGATCCTTCATCAGCGAAATCAGGGGCGACACCACAAGGGCTGCGCCGTCAAGCATCAGAGACGGCGTCTGGAAGCAAATGGACTTTCCCGCTCCGGTCGGCATCAGACCGAAAACATCCCGGCCCGCGAGCAGGCCGTCAACCAGCTCCTCCTGCCCGGGCCGAAAGGCGGAATATCCGAAATATTCTCTGAGTATCCTCAGCTTTTCCTGCATGATCACAGCTCCATTTTGTGTTTTTGCAAACGGCAGCACAGGAACGGACGGTTCGCGCTTTTGCAGTTTTAATTTGTTCTGCGAAAAGCAGCCGCCTGTCTTTCAGTCTGCTTTTCAAAAGCAACCATGCCCTGCCATTCTTTTTATTATCCACTTTTTCCCTGTATTTGTAAAGCTAATCGACCCTATTTGCTTTTTAAGATGGAATTCATTTCCAAAAAGACATTTCCCGGGATTCGGCGCTCTTCCGGCCTGTTTTACAGCAACGTCCAGTCATTGCCACGTCTAAATGAGGGCGCGCCGCACACAATAGGAGAGCGGCACAAACAGCCGCAAACGCGTCCTGCAACGGAAGGAGAATACAGCATGGCACATGGATTCCCTGAGGGACTTTTGTTCGCCATTGCGGAGAACCCCGCTGCGTCGGAGGCCTTCCGCGCAATGGGGAGCGACCAAAGGCAGGCTTTGTTCCTGCGAGCGCGTCAGGCAAGCAGCAAGGAGGAAATCCGCCGTCTTGCGGACAGCCTCGCTTCCTCCATCGACGAACATCCCCAGGCGTTCTGACGCGCCGGAAAGGAGAAACCTCATGCAGTTTCCGTTTTCTCTTTATCCTCTCGCCCTCGGCTATCCGTTCGGCGACTTCGGCGATCATCAGCGCGCAAAGCGGTATTTTGACTCTCTCCCCGAGGAAGAGCAGCTCGCTCTTCTGCGCAGCGATATCACAGCCGGAGATTTCGATCACGAAATCGAGGAATTGAAAATGCGGGAGTAACCCGGTCTTAAGCCGGATTCCCGCAAATCCGGAACACACGGCGAATCAAAACTCTCTCCAAGCGTGCACAAATACACGGCACGCATTCTTTTCCTCCTTCGGACTGGCCTGGAACTCCAATCCTTCGAAGAAAAGAATCAAAACCACTAGTAAACTAGTGGTTTGCTCAGACCCCAAAGGGGTCAGTACTTGCTGACCCCTGAAAGGGGTGCTGAGGGTTTGTCATCGCATCACTACTACAGGCAGCCGCTAAAAGCGGCTGTTCATTTTTGCCTACTTTTTCTTGCTACCCGTAAACGGGTCCATGTACTCCTTGAGAGAGATTTGGTCACTTGCCAAATCTTCTTCCAACTGGTTCCGGATATACTCCTGGATCATTTTTGCATTTTTGCCTACCGTATCCACGAAATATCCTCTGCACCAGAAATTTCGGCTCCCATATTTGTACTTCAAATTGGCGTGTCTGTCGAAAAGCATCAGTGCGCTTTTACTCTTGAGCGTCCCCACAAACTGTGCTATACTCATATACGGCGGGATACTCACTAAAATATGAATATGATCCGGGCACGCCTCTCCCTCAATGATTTCTACTTTCATCTCCTTGCACAGCTTTTTGAAAATCTCGATGATGTCTCTGCGTAATGCTTTGTATATTACTTTTCGGCGATACTTCGGTGCGAACACCAGATGATATTCACACCGATAGCTGGAGTGCGCTGTATGTTTTACTTCATTTTTCATTTGCATAAAACCTCCTTGCTCTTTCGTGATGCGGTTGCCAAACCATCTTGATTGTAGCATGGAGGTTTTATTTGCCAAGGCTTTTTTATTTACCCCTGGTTGAACCAGGGGTTTTGTTAAGGCAACACCGCATAAAAAGAGGCCCCTTCCGCTTAAGCGGAAGGGGCCTCTGATCCTATATGCGTATGCAGCTTACAGGTTGTCAACAACCTTCTGCGCCCACTCCACAGCCGCCTTAACATCAGCGTCCGTGGGCATGCCCTTCTTGAAGAGAGAGCTCTTCACACGAACCGTATGTACGTCGGGCACCATGTGAACGCCCTTGGACTCCATCGCCTTCTTAATCTCATCAAGGCCGGAAGTATTTCCGTTACCGTTCAAAACATAAAACGCAACATTCTGTGCGCGGGCCGGAGTCAGATCGCGGCAGAAATGATCAACGGGGCCAGGCAGCTTACCGTTCATTTCCACGCCGATAAAAATAATTTTCTCACCCTCGCAGGGATAAGCAGGCGGGATCTGATCACAGACACACTGATGAATACGCCCCAGTTCGGAAGCAATCACCTGAGCGGAACCACTTTTCGCGAAATGCAGAGACTTGGCTTTCATGAAACAATTCCTCCAATATTCACATAATGCTTGAAGCTCGGGAAAGGCACCGCATCAAAAGAACGATTGCGGGTATTCTTGCTCACTTCATTTTTTATATTGTAGCATAGATTTGTGAAGAACGGGTGACGAATCTTTTTGATTTAAGAAAAAAATTTGTGTATTTTTTGTGCATTTTGTATGTAATCCTTTTTACGTGGAAAAAATCAAAAAATATTTCCTGCTTTTCCCAAACGCATTGACAAAGCCCTTTTTGATAGAGTAAGATAGGAAAGAAAATGGTTGGGTGCCCGCGGGCTGCAAGGCTGCGCGGGAGAATAGGGAAGCGGGTGAGATTCCCGCGCGGTCCCGCCGCTGTGAGGGCGGCCCTGCCGGCACAGCCACTGCGAACGTTTCGCGGGAAGGCTCCGGTATTCTGGGCGCCCGGGCGCAGTTCTGCGCCTCAAGCCAGAAGACCTGCCCAGCCGTTCGGACGCCCCGCGGAGGACGGTGCGCGTGCGGGGCAGGGGGAGCGTTTCTCCCCGTCTTGGTGCGCCTGTACCCTCAGAGGGTGCGGGCGTTTTTTCATTTGGTTTCGAAACCGCACACACCGTCATCGGACAGCGGAACTGCTCCGTCTTCCCCGGCTTTCCTGTGCGTTTTCGGGAAGGAGCGTCATTTCATGGAAGCCTCTTCTGCTTTCCCCTCCCGCGGCGGACTGCGCTGCGGGATCACCACCGGTACCTGTGCCGCGCTCGCGTCGTCTGCCGCGGCTTCCCTGCTCGCAGGAAACGAACCCGTCAGTGCTTCGATCCGCACGCCGGGCGGCCAAACAGTACAGGCGGAGATCCTCCATCCGCACCGTGGAGAAAAGGAAGCCTCCTGTGCCGTGCGGAAGGATGCCGGGGACGATCCCGACGTCACAGACGGTATCCTTGTCTATGCCTGCGTGCGTCTCTCGGATAAGCCGGGAATCTGCATCGAGGGCGGCGAAGGCGTGGGACGCGTTACCCTTCCCGGCCTCGACCAGCCTGTGGGCTCCGCGGCGATCAACCGTGTGCCGCGCAGGATGATCGAAGAAGCGGTACGGAGCGCCCTTCTGGCCGGAGGGCTTCCGCCGAACGCTCTTGTCACCATCTCGATCCCCGGCGGCGAGGACCTTGCAAAAAAAACCTTCAATCCGCGTCTCGGCATTGTCGGCGGGCTTTCCGTACTCGGCACCTCCGGCATCGTTGAGCCGATGAGCGAGAAAGCTTTGACGGAAACAATCCGCGCGGAACTCTCCGTCCGGCGCGCCGCCGGAGAGACAACCGCCGTCGCCGTGCCGGGACATTACGGAGAACGCTTTCTGCAGTCGTTTCCTTCCCTGCAGCACATTCGGGCCGTACAGTGTTCGAATTTTGTCGGGGAGACTGTCGATCTCGCCGCAGAGCTTGGCTTTTCCGGCCTGCTTCTGGTCGGACACATCGGGAAGCTCGTCAAGCTCGCCGCAGGCATCTTCAACACGCACTCCAAATACGGGGACGCGCGCATGGAGATTCTCACAGCCCACGCCGCTGCTGCAGGCGCGTCCCGCGAGCTGTCTGCCGCCCTGCTGCAATGCCCCACCACGGACGCGGCCCTCGCTCTTCTGAAAGAAGCGGGGCTCACGCAGGCTGTTGTTGCCGCCTTGCTTAAAGCAATGGATCGGCACATTCACCGACGCGCCGCGGACAGGCTGCGCGCCGGTATTCTTCTCTACCATGACAAATACGGTTTTCTCGGCATGACGCCCGACGCTGCCGTTCTGCTGCGCACGCTCGGTCCCGATGCCGGAAAGGAGTTTTTATGATGAATCAGAATCATTCCTCCGGCGTCCTGTTCGGCGTCGGCGTAGGCCCCGGCGATCCGGAGCTGCTGACCGTCAAGGCGCTGCGCGCTCTTGAACGCTGCACCGTCATCGCCTATCCCAAAACGCGCGGGGAGACAAATCTTGCCCTCGACATTGTACGGCGTGCCGGTGTGGAGCTTGAGGGCAAAACGCTGCTGCCGCTCCTTTTCCCCATGACGCGCGACAAGGAGGAGCTCGTGCGATACCACGACGAGGCCGCCGCCTCTCTCTTTGCGCATCTGAGCGCCGGGGAGGACGTCGCGGTGCTCAGCTTGGGCGACGTCTCACTCTATTCCACTTTCAGTTATCTGCTCACACGTGTAAAGGAAAAGGACTTTCCTGTTGAAATCATTCCGGGCGTGCCGAGCTTCTGCGCCGCAGCAGCGCTTCTGGAACGCAGTCTGACCGCCATGAAAGAGCCGCTGCACATCATTCCGGCAGGCTACGAGGGTTCTCTTGACGCGCTCTCGCTGCCGGGCAGCAAGGTCATTATGAAAAGCGGAAGAACTTTACCCCAACTCTGTGAGAGGCTGGACGATCTGGGCCTGCTTTCCCGCTCGGCTCTGGTGGAAAACGCCGGCCTGCCTGACGAACGGATCGTCTCTCCCCTCTCCCGGGAGACGGAGAGCTCCGGTTATTTCACGACCATTTTGGTCGGCCCTGAGGAAGCGGAGGGAAGCCTGTGATTTACTTTATCGGAGCCGGGAGCGGCGCTCCCGATCTCATCACGGTGCGCGGTGCGCGTCTGCTGGAGCAGGCCGGCTGCGTCGTCTATGCCGGAAGCCTGGTCAACCCGGAACTTCTGAAGTTCTGCCCTCCGGAATGTGAAATTCACGACAGCGCCCGCATGACGCTTGAAGAGGTGATCGAGGTTCTCCTGACGGCGGAACGCGCCGGAAAGCTGACGGTACGCCTGCATACAGGCGACCCCTGCGTTTACGGAGCCATTCGTGAACAGATGGAGCGACTCGACGAAGCGGGCGTTTCCTACAAGGTTGTGCCCGGCGTAAGCAGCTTTTGCGGGGCGGCGTCGGCGCTTCCTGCTGAATATACGGTACCCGGCGTGAGCCAGACGGTCATTCTCACACGCATGGCGGGGCGTACGCCGGTCCCGAAGGGACAGGAGCTCTCCTCTCTCGCATCGCACCGCGCTTCAATGGTTCTCTTTCTGAGCGCGGGACTTCTCGAAGAGTCGCAGGCGGAGCTGCTGCGCGGCGGTTATTCTCCCGACACGCCCGCCGCCATTGTCTACAAGGCTACCTGGCCGGATGAGAAGGTCTTCCGCTGCACGGTTTCCACACTGGCCGAAACGGCGAAACAGAACGGAATCGGCAAAACGGCGCTCATCCTGATCGGCGATTTCCTCGGAGACGGCGGCGAACGCAGTCTGCTCTACGATCCGACGTTCACCACCGGCTACCGGGAGGCGGCAAAGTCATGAAACTCTCCGTGATAGCGTTCACCTCCCGCGGGCTGCGCCTTGCGGAACGGCTGCCCGGCCTGCTCTCTGCGGACGGTATACAGGTCAAGCTCTGCGCATGCTTCGGCGGGACGTCCGTCTCCGCGGCAGAGTGGACCAAGCAGGCCTTCTCCGAGTCCGACGCCCTTCTCTACATCGGGGCGGCTGGGATCGCCGTGCGGTGCGCCGCGCCTTTCCTGCGCTCAAAACTGACGGATCCTGCCGTGCTTGTCATGGACGAGGGCGGCCGCTTCTGTATTTCCCTGCTCTCCGGCCACGCGGGTGGAGCCAACCGCCTCGCGGAGCGGATCGCTTCTCTCTGCGGAGCCACGCCCGTCGTCACGACAGCGACGGACGGACGCGGCCTTTTCGCTGTCGACGAATGGGCGGCCCGCTTTGGCTGCGCCCTCCTGCCGAAGGACGCCATCCGCCTCGTATCGGGCGCGCTTCTGGAGGGAAAGCCCGTCGGCTTTCTGAGTGATTTCCTGATCGCCGGAGAGCTGCCGAAAGGCTTTGTCTCCTCCCCGCCGGAGGGTTCGCCGTGCGTGCATGTTACTTGCTCCGCCGGAGACGGCGACCCGCAATGCCTGCGCGTTGTTCCCCGCGCGTCCATTCTTGGGATCGGCTGCCGCAGGGGAATTTCCGAGCAGGCGATCGCCGCAGCTGTGGACGAATTTCTCGCGCTGCACCGCTGGGAGCGGGCAAGTATCCGCGAGATCTGCTCGATTGATCTCAAGCAGGATGAGGAGGGGCTTCTCGCGTTCTGCCGCAGTCTCGGCGTGCCCGCGCGCTTCTTCCCCGCCGACACGCTCGCTCAAATGCAGGGAGATTTTTCCTCTTCTGATTTCGTCTCCTCAGTAACGGGCGTGGGGAACGTCTGCGAACGGGCGGCTGTTTGCGGCGGCGGGACGCTGGCGCTGCCGAAATTTGTCCGCGAAGGCGTGACGGTCGCTCTCGCGCTGGCCCCTGTGGAGCTTTCCTTTACAGATTGGAGAGAATAAGAAAAAAGGCAGGAGGCGTTTTGGATGAAACAGCTGCCCCTCACAGTCTTTGCGCAGATTCGAAAATGCGTTTACCGGCATGCACGCCAGGTGGAGGCCGCCTGGTGGCGGTATCTGTTTGAACACAGGAACCCGGAAGAGGTCGTCACCTCCCTGCGCGTCTATCAAAATGAGGACGGCGGGTTTGGGAACGGACTCGAGCCGGATTGCGCCAATCCCGGCTCGACCCCCGCGGCGACTTTTCTGGCGTATTCGAGACTGCGGGCCGTGGGCCGCGACGGGAAAGAGGAGCCCATCATTCAGGAAATCATGCGGTACGTCGAGAATACCGATCATTTCACGGAACACGGATGGCTCTGGGCTATCCCCTCCAACAACCGGTATCCGTGCCAGCCATGGTATCTCTACCCTAACGCGCCGTGGTTTCCGAAGGACTGGCCCCCCGAAAACTATGTCAGCGGCGGACTGCTCTCCTTTATCCTCCGGTACTTTGAGCCGGATCGGGATATTTATCGCAAAGCGCTGCGGGTACTCGAGTACCGGCTTCCCCTTTTGGAGCGGTTCCCTGAATTTTGTTCGTTTACCGGCGAGTGGAACCAGGAATCCATCGAGGTCAACGACTGGATTGATCTTCTCGATACAGTGGAATCCTTCCGGTTGAGAAACCCGGAAGAATGCAGCCGGCTGAAACGCCGCTTTCTCGCGCTCGTGAGGGAATCGGCTGTCGAAGCGGTTTTCGTCGAGGCGGAACGCCGCCTCTCAAAGCGCGGCTATACCGATGCGGAGCTCGACGCGCTTGTGGAAGAACTTAGCGGCGGCAACGTATGGAACGAGGGATTCCTTTATGATGCCGCAGGCGGACAGTTCTGCGATTTGGAGGGAGACGGAAGCCGTCCCATGCACTCCGGAGAGCTGTGGTGGAACCTCATCGGCGCCATAACCAAACTGCAGATTCTCGGCGAGTACAACCGGCTGGAGGAATGCGCGCCCCTGATGAAGAATGCGGGATTCTCCTGCTCAGCCGGCAGAAACGGATAGCCATACCTTTTCCAGCATTTCTATTTAATATGATAGTATCTCAGCGGAATTTACCCTCATGAAACAAAGGGTATCAAAAAGGAGCACTTACATGAAGCTTTATCTTGTCGGCCTTGGGCCGGGCAAATGGGAGGGCCTCACGCTCGAGGCCATGCGCGCCTGTGAGGAGAGCAACGTTCTTGCGGGCTACCACGTTTATCTGGATCTCATCCGTGATCGCTTTCCGGACAAGCCCCTTCTGACCACCGGAATGCGTCAGGAACCGGAACGCTGCCGCCGGTCCATTGAGGAGGTCCTCTCCGGAAAGACGGTCGCCCTTGTTTGCAGCGGCGACGCGGGCGTGTACGGAATGGCCTCCCTGGCTCTCGAGATTGCGCAGGAGTATCCGCCGATCGAGATCGAGGTCATCCCCGGTGTAACAGCGGCCCTGAGCGGAGCGGCTCTGCTGGGCGCTCCGCTCTCGCACGACTTCGCTGTCGTAAGCCTGAGTGATCTGCTCACTCCCTGGGAAACCATCGAACGCCGTCTCACCGCCGCGGCGCAGGCGGACTTCGCTCTGTGCCTTTACAATCCCGCCAGCCACCACCGGCCGGACAACCTGCGCCGCGCCTGCGATATCCTGCTGCGGGAAAAATCTCCCAACACGGTCTGCGGCCTGGTGCGCTGCATCGGGCGGGAGGGCGAGTCCAGCCGCCTGATGACGCTCGGCGAGCTGCGGGACGCTGAGGCGGACATGTTTACGACCGTCTTCATCGGCAGCAGCGAGACAAAGGCAATCGGCGGCCGTATGGTAACGCCGCGCGGCTACCACATGAAAAAGCCGGAGGCAAAACAATCATGAAGCGCGTGCTGCTCTTCGGCGGCACGACGGAGGGCCGGGAACTCTGTGAGCGCTGGGCCTCTCTCCCCTTCCTTCATGTCACTGTCTGCGTTGCGACATCCTACGGCCGGGAGCTGCTCAGCGGATTGCCGGAGAACATCGAAGTGCTGGAAGGACGTAAGGGATCTCATGAGATTGCCGGACTTCTTTCCGGTGAACCGGACGGGGACGGAGCTGACGTCGTTGTAGACGCGACGCATCCCTTTGCCCTCGAGGTCAGCCGAACGCTGCGAACGGCCTGCGGAGAAACGGGCGTGCCGTATCTGCGCCTGCTGCGTCCGCGGGACGGCTTTCCCGGCGCGGAACGCTGCATCCTTGTCGACAGCGCGGCGCAGGCGTGCGAGGCGCTCGCGAAAACGACGGGCCCTGTTCTGCTGACGACGGGAGCCAAAGAACTCGACGCGTTTTCCTCTCTGCCCCACTTTGCGGAGCGTGTCTATGCGCGCGTGCTTCCATCCGCCGAATCGGTGGAGAAATGCGCCGCTCTTGGTCTGCCGCGCCCGCACATCCTGGCTCTGCAGGGACCGTTCAGCCGAAAGCTCAACCGCGCGCTTCTCGAGGAATACGGAATCCGCTGGCTCGTCACAAAAGAAACCGGGGAAGCGGGAGGCTTTCCTGAAAAGCTGCTTGCCGCCTTCGACTGCGGCGCAACGCCGGTGGTTCTGCGCCGCCCTCCCGAAGAGGGACTCACAGCGCAGGAAATCTGCCGGATGGTGGAGGAGGAAACAAGATGCGACTGACATTGCTCGGCATGGGACCGGGAAACGCGGGCTGCCTGACCGCTGAGGCACAAACGGCGCTCGGAACAGCGGACTGCCTGATCGGCTCGCCCCGCCTGCTCGCCGCTTTCGGAACGGGCGTACCGCAGTTTGCGCTGACACGCGCTGCCGACATTGCCGCCTTGCTGCGGGAGCACCCCGAATTTTCGTCCCCGTGCGTGCTGCTCAGCGGCGACACAGGCTTTTACTCCGGCGCGTCTGCCATGATGGAAAAGCTGGAGGCTCTCGGCGTCCGCGCCCGGGTGCTGCCCGGCCTTTCCAGTATCCAGCTGCTGGCGGCGGCGCTGGGCCGTCCGTGGCAGGGGTGGAACCTTGTTTCGGCCCATGGCCGCACCTGTGACCCGGTGGCCGAGTGTATGCAGGGCAGACCCACCTTCTTCCTCACCGG
>ERZ779885.609-NODE-609-length-40565-cov-9.994964_pt1 | contig 40565 bp, 34 predicted proteins | sample MGYA00511554_ERZ779885 | MGnify/ENA primary metagenome ERZ779885 (study PRJEB29588, sample SAMEA2160998) | human gut metagenome | biome: human gut; feature: human-associated habitat; material: faeces | place: Denmark | collected 2008/2010 ... | reverse complement strand
ACATCCGGCACCTTGCCGTCGAGGCGCTTCTGTTCCTCCAAAAGGTCTCGGATATACTTCGTATAGAACGCGCCGCAATCCATGTTGTAGTTTGCCGTGGGGCAGAACGCCTGCGCGTCGCCCGTCCAGCCCATGCGCTCGTCGCGCTGCGGGCAGTCGGTCGGCACGTCGAGGAAGTTATCGCGCTGGCTCCAGACGGAGTTCAAGTACAGGCGGTTGACCTTCTCGTTTGCGGTCGTGATCTCGCCGGTCTGCTCAAGGTCGGAATAAAGCGCCCACGCCTGAATATCCGTGATGCCGGTGAGGTCTGCCACGCCGGAGAATTTGATGTAGCGGAAGCCGTAGAAGGTCGCAATCGGTCGAATAAAGGCTTTTTTGCCTGTCGAAATATAGCGGTATTCGGAAAGTGCAGTGCGCAGGTTATCGCGGTAGAAGCAGTCATCCTGCAACAGCTCGCCGGTCTGCACGCGCAACTCGACACCTGCGGGCAGGTCGGCCATGAACGTGAACCAACCCGTAATGTTCTGGCCGAGGTCGAACACAAGCTCGTTTTTCGGCGTGGTGATCTGCTTCGGGGTGATGATATGCTTTGCTTTTACGGGCAGCGAGAGGCGCGCGGAAATTGCGCCGAGGTTCGTCGTGGTGTTGCGCTTCACCGGCTGCCAATTTGCATAGGTGCAGGACGGCGCGCACCAGTTTTCGATTTCGAGGTTCGCATCGTAGCGCTCGCCGTCGTAGATGTTGCCGAACGTCAGCGGGTTCGGCGCGCACTGCCAGCTTTCGTCCGTGACGATGACGGTCTCGCCCTGCGTGGTGGTGACGTGCAGCTCACCAAAGAGCAGGTATTCCTCTGTGTACATGTTGCAGGGTTTTCCCGGGAAATTCGTTTCGTAATCGCCGACGACGCCGTCAAAACCAAAGCGGCCTTTCGCCCAGCCGTTGCCCAAAATGGCGCCGATGACGTTTTCGCCGGTGTGAATGAGGTCGGTCACGTCGTAGGTCTGGTACTGAATCCAGCTGTCGTAGGCGGTGCAACCGGGGGCAAGGTACTCATCGTTCGCCTTTTCGCCGTTCAAATAGAGCTCGTAGATGCCGAGGCCCGTGAAGTATGCGCGGGCAGAGAGAACTTCGCCGGTGATCTCAAACGCGCGGCGCATGTACGGGGCGGTGTCCGGCGCAAGGCACGGAGAAATACGCTGTGCCGTGAACGGCTCGTCGAGCTTTGCGGTCTCGAACCACGCAGTGTCGCTTGTGGCCAATTCACCGTTATCGCCCATAACGGTAACGCGCCAGAAGTAGCGCGTGCGGGGCTCGAGGGCGATTTCCACCGGTACACCGAGGGACGACGCGGTTTTGCACGCGCCGGTATCAAAGATAACGTCGGCAAAATCCTCCGTTTTGGAAACCTCCACGCGCGCCCAAAGCTGCTTTTTCGCTTCGGTATCCGTGACTGTCCACGAGACGTGCGGCGTTTTCAGATCAAAACCGAGCGGGTTGACGATACGGTTTGTTTTCATTCTCTGAATTTTCATGTTCCGTTCCTTTCTGTGCGTTTGCACGTGCGGCTTTTTCCTTTGCCGCTTCGTATTCCGGCCGCGTAAAGCTGCGGCATTTTGTTCTATTTCACAGAATATCAGATATGATGATGAAAAACAAGGACTCAATTTCCGCAAAAATACGTCTTTATTTTCAGTAATTGCATGCGAAGATGTTGAACTAAGCCGTTTTCAAAAGTTCTTATAGGTTAGCCGCGACTTTAGCTTGACACAAGTCCATATTTGTGGTTTAATAAGCAAACATGAGTATCGGTGCCGCAAAGCGGCACTGCGATAAGGGAGTAGTCGGCGCGAAGCGCTGTATGGTCGACACACTTGAGGAAACTCACGGCTATGCATGAAATGACGAGACTTATCCGAAAGGCATCTCCGGCTTTTCGGGTGAGTCTTCTTTATTGCCCGCGCACGTATATTTTTATGACAAAACAACGGAAAACGGTGATTAAAATGAGCTTATGGGAACTCTTAATTCTGGCAGTTGGCCTTTCAATGGACGCATTTGCGGTTTCGGTATGTAAGGGGCTTTCGGTGAAAAGGCTGAAAGCGAAACACATGCTGACTGTGGGTGCCTATTTTGGCGGATTTCAGGCACTGATGCCTCTTTTAGGGTACATTTTGGGTATACAGTTCCAGTCAATGATTCAGCAGTTCGACCACTGGATCGCGTTTGTGCTGCTGGTGCTGATCGGCCTGAGCATGATAAAGGAATCGCGCGAGGAAGCGGAGAACCTCAACGATTCGTTCAGCTTTAAGACGATGCTGCCGCTCGCGGTGGCGACGAGCATCGACGCGCTGGCGGTGGGCGTAACGTTCGCATTTTTGCAGGTCAAAATCGTACCGGCCATCAGCTTTATCGGCGCAACGACGTTCATTCTTTCGGCGATCGGTATTCGCATCGGCAACATTTTCGGCGCGAAGTATAAATCGAAAGCAGAGCTTGTCGGCGGCATCGTGCTGATTTTGATGGGTGTGAAAATTTTGTTAGAGCACCTCGGCGTACTGGATATGATTTTCGGTTAAGAACTGGAAACAAGAAAGCGCCCCGCTTCCTTTTATTGAAAGCGGGGCGCTGTTTTGTTTTAATTTACGAACTAAAGTAACCCGTTAAATTACTTCTGTGCGTCGTAGTACTCCTGATATGCGGTGTAGCCCTGGAGCTCGATGTTCGATGCACGCTTATCGGTGTAGATCTTCTCAATGTCATGAACCTGATTGGACTCAGCAAAGTCTTTCAGATCCTGAACGAGCTTATCGAACGTTGCATCGTCGGAAGCCATGATGATCTGCGGGATACGCATCTTGCACTCATCGGTGATAGCCTGTCTTGCCATACCGAGGTCATCGTTCGGATCGATCTCAAGAGAGAGGTTGGCGTTTTCGTCGGTCAGGAACTTCTGGCCGGGGACTGCCGGATGGATGGAATCTTCCGGAGTGAAGACGTGAGCCTGAATGGAGATAACCCAGCTTCTGGATGCTTCGGGCTGTGCATCGTTAACTGCATACTTCGTCAAGTCAACGTTATCGGCGTGAGCCGGCTGAGCCCAGAACCAGCAACCTGCTGCGTTCTTTTCGTCAGAGCTAAGCTCTTCTTCCGGCTTCTTGAGGATCGGGTTGCCGTTTTCGTCCTTGCCTTCCCAGAGGCCGCCCTCAGGACCGTACATCATGTTGATGGAGCCGTCCTTCGTGAGCATCCAAGAATAGAGATCGAAGATACGCTGCGGGTTTTCAGCCTTTGTGGTGATGCAGTTGACGTTGCTACCAGGCGTGCCGTTTTCTTCGCCATATACCCAATCTACGCCTTCAGCCGGCGGGAAGATCGGAGAATCCTTAAGCTCCCAACCGAGGAGATCGTAGGTGTTGCCGTCTTTCTCCTGAAGGAGGGTACGGAAGTGGTTGGTATCGTCCTGAGAGAAGTCATAGTACAGAACCGCTCCACGGCCGTTGGAGAGCTTCTCTACGTACTGATCGTTGCTGTCGGTATAAATGGTTTCCGGGAAGAGGCCTTCTCTAAACCACTGGTTAGCAATCTTCAGAGCGGAGACGTAGTTGTCGTCAAAGACAGCAAGCTTAATGTCGTTATCCGCCTGAGACCAGTATGTATCAACAAGGTTCGGGTTGCCGTAGGAACGATAGATAGCGGAAACGGTGTTGAAGCCGTTATCGTCCTGTCTCGGGAGCCACGGGAAGATGCTCTGGCCGTCGGAAGTTGTAACGCCCTTGTCCTTAGCATCCAGCATGAACTGGTGCAGGTCTTCGAGCGTCTTGAGCTCCGGAGAACCGAGCTGCTCATAAACGTCGTGGTTGACCATCCAGCTCGCGTTACCGCCGGTAGCGCCCTTACGAGCCCAGTTCGGGATACCATAGAGACCGCCGTTAACGGACAGCAGCTTCTGGGAGGATTCGAGGATGTCCTCATCAAAGGAGCAGCCTTCATACTTCAAGGTGTTGATATCGACGAGCTTGCCGAGGCTGATGAGCTTCTGCCAGTTCGCGTTACGGTCGAGGATGATAACATCCGGCAGGTCGTCGGAGGAGATCATCAGGTTCAGTCTGGAATCCGCATCGGCTTCCGGGCAGGAATAGTTGACCGTGATGTTGAACTTTTCGTTCATGTACTTCGATGCAGCGTCTTCGCCCCAGGGCTTAACGGAACCCTGATAGCTGTAATATGCATCAAATTCGTAGTGCTCGGTGGTGTCGTCCGGGCCGGAGGAACCGGTTACCTCGGAGCTTGCGTCACCGCCGTCTGTGGATTCCGCTGCGGAAGATTCCGTTTTGGAAGATGTGCTGCTGCCAGCCGTGGAAGAGTTTCCGCCGCCGCCGCAGCCGGCTACTGTCAGAATCATGGATGCTGCCATGACTGCTGCCAGAGCCTTCAAGAGAGAGTTTCTGGACTTCATACTTTGCCTCCTTAAAGAATGCTTCGTCAATACGCCTTGCATTGACAATTTATTTTATGATTAGCCCTTAACGGAGCCGATCATAATGCCTTTTACGAAGTAGCGCTGCAGGAACGGGTAAACGATGATGATCGGAATGATCGTAACAAACATCGTAGCCATTGTGATGGAGCGCACGTTGGTCTCCTTGCCCTTCAACATGTTGGCGTCGATGGTGACGCCCATGCCCGCAGAGGCCATCTGTTCTGCGAACTTCGCTTCGTTGACGATTCCGAGAAGGACGTTCTGCATCGGCTTCAGGTAATCCTGTGTAATGTACAGGTTTGCCTGGAACCAGTCGTTCCAATGCTGCACACCGAAGTACAGGGCAATCGTCGCGATGATCGGTGTGGAGAGCGGGAAGTAAATTTTAAAGAAGATGGTTATGTAGTTTGCGCCGTCGATGAGAGCGGATTCTTCAAGCGCTTCCGGCAGAGACTGGAAGTAGCTGCGCATGAGAATCATGTTCCACAGGTTGACGAGTGCCGGGATGATGTACACGAGGAAGTTGTTCTTGAGACCGAGATTGAGGATCAAGAAGTAGGTCGGCATGAGGCCGCCGCCGAAGTACATCGGGATAAGACACAGCATTGCGTAAACTTTTTTGCCTACGAGATTCGTTCTGGAAATTGCGAACGCCAGCATACCGGTAATGAGCACGCCGCCGACCGTACCGATGACGGTACGTGCGATGGTGATGAAGTACGCCATCCAGATCTTCTGGTTTGTGAAAACCAGCTCGTAGTTTCTCCACGTAAACTTACGCGGATAGATGGTCAAACCACCAAGGGTGGTATCGTTGGAGTCGTTCAAGGAAATCGCAAGGGAATTCAGGAACGGGTACAGCGTAAGGACAAGAACCAGAACGATGGTGACGATCATGATGATATCGATCACGTAGTCGCTGGCCACGCGCTTGGCGCGGATTTTGTTTGGATTTTTTGCCATCTCTCTGTTCCCCCCTTAGAAAAGCTGTGCTTCGCCGAATTTACCTGCTACGTAGTTGGAACCAAGGAGCAGTGCGAAGTTGACGATAGACTTAAAGAGACCGGCCGCTGCTGCGAAGGAGAAACGACCCTGGCTGACACCCAAACGATAAATGAAGGTATCGAGCACGTCTGCGTATTCTTTCAACATGGAGTTGCCCATCTGCTTGGTGAGCATCATGATCTGGTCGAAGTTTGCATTCAGGATGCCGCCGACCTGGAAGATAAACATCAGGATGATGGTCGGTTTGATGGACTTAATTGTGATATGCCACATCTTCTGTGCGCGCGTTGCACCGTCGATATCAGCCGCTTCATACATATCCTGGCTGATGCTCGTGATAGCGGAGATGAAGATAATCGCGTTCCAGCCAAGCTCCTTCCAGATATCCGTGCACAATGTAATGCCCCAGAAGTACTTGCCTTCGGTGAAGAAGCCGATCGGTTCTTTAATGACGCCGATCCACATGAGGAACTCATTGATAGCGCCGCCGTCGGTGGACATGAGGTCAAACATCAACGTTGCACATACAACCCAAGAGATGAAGTGCGGCAGGTAGCTGACGGTCTGAACCGTTTTTTTCAGCGGCTGGAAGTTCATTTCGTTCAGCAGCACTGCGAAGAAAATCGGCAGCGGGAAGCCAATGAACATCTTAAGGGCGCTGATGACCAGCGTGTTGCGCATGGCCAGTCCGAAGTACTTATCGGCGAACATGGTCTGGAAGTGTTTGAAGCCTACCCACTGGCTGAAGCCCGGGAAATCACCGAGCTGGAAATCCTGGAAGCCCATGACCACGCCGTACATCGGTACGTAGCTGAACAGGAGGACTAAGAGGATGCCGGGAACTAACAATATCTGCAGATCCCACTGGGCAAGCATTCTGGAAAAGACGTTCTTTTTGCGTAAGACCGTCTTTTCACTCGCTTGTGCTTGTTTCAATCTCATCACGCTCCATTTCCACAAAAGATGGAAAATTTTTTACAAAAAGCAGAACTCAAAGCCTGCTTAAAGCCAAATTTTTTGAAACCCGACTGCCTTTTGCAGTTTTACGGTTTTCTCGTCGAAAGCCCTGAACGATGTTCGGATGGTTTCCAAATTTGTCTAAATCTCCGCAACAACTTCTTCAGAAATTGTTTATATTATACACACGCATTTGTAACAATTCAAGGACAAATTGTGCAAAGCATATTGACAAATTATGCAAACCGTGTACAATATAGGTACAAAAGGTAAATTTTATGGTGAAGCTGGTGGGCATATGTCACAAAGCACTATCTTAGACACACAAAAATGCGAGCATGAAACCGCATCCATTTTGAACAATTTTACTATTGCCTTCGGAAAGGTGCATTGGGGCCTCCCAAATTTCGAAAATTTGGATGAATTGTTTGAAAATCAACAGTTTGTTTTGATGCTCTGCGTCAAAGCTTCGTCTGAAAAAAGCGATTTATATTTGAACAACGACATTTTTAATGTAGTTACCGGAGGGGTGATTTGTGTGCACCGCAGCGATAAAATCCTTTGGAATCACTGCTGCTGCGACAACATGCAGATTCTCTGGCTTCCCTTTACAATGAAATGCGTTTCCGACTGTTCCGGCGAAGACGCCGATGTTTTAAATGACTTTTTGTGCGGAAAGCTGAGCCCTGTCGGTTACAATACACAGCTGATTGATTACAGCGACTTCCTCAGAAAGCGCGTTTGCAGCTATACCAAGTGCTGCCTGAACCAAGTTCTTTCCGGATTTATACTGGACTGCATTTTTACCCTTAAGCAAAATTACGACGGCCTCTCCAACAAGGACAAAATCACCCAATACCTGCTCGACCACGCAACGGAGAAGATCAGCGTGCCGGAACTTGCGAAAAAGCTTTCGATTTCCGAACGCGCACTGTTCTATTATTTTCAAGATAACTTCGGTTCCACCCCGAGCAATTACATTAACCGTATACGCATGAACGCCGCCGCAGAGCACATCCACCGCGGGTTATCCGTGAAAGAAGTGACCGAAATGTACCACTTTTCGGAATCTTCTGCGTTCTGCCGGTTATTTAAGAAGTACTTCGGCATTACGCCGACGGAATACCGGCAGCTGGCAGAGAAATCGCAGCTGAAAATCGTCTCGCGGGACGAGCTGAAGGATTAACCGTATATCTTCACGCGATCCACAGATAACAAAACACCGCCCGTTCGGAAAAGCTCCGAGCGGACGGTGTTCTTTATCTTATATTATATTGTATTCGATCAGTCAATGACCTTGTTGTCGCGATCCGGAACAATCTTTTCAAGGAACTGCTCTACGGTCATAGCGCCGAGGTCGCCCTCTTTGCGCTTACGGATAGAGATGGTGTTGTTTTCGATGTCCTTATCGCCGACAACAACCATGTACGGCACCTTTTCGAGCTGTGCTTCGCGAATCTTGTAGCCAATCTTCTCGCTGCGGTCGTCGACCTCGCAGCGGAAGCCCTTGTCTTCCAACTGCTTCTTGACTTCATAGAGATAGTCGAGGTGGCGGTCTGCGATGGGCAGCAGCTTCACCTGTACCGGGGCGAGCCACAGCGGGAACGCGCCTGCGTACTTTTCGATGAGCAACGCAAGGGTACGCTCGTAGCAGCCGATGGAGGTACGGTGAATGATGCACGGGGTCTTCTGCTTGCCGTCCTTATCGGTGTAGACCATGCCGAACTGCTCGGCAAGCATCTGGTCAATCTGAATGGTGATAAGCGTATCTTCCTTGCCGTACACGTTCTTAATCTGGATATCGAGCTTCGGGCCGTAGAACGCAGCTTCGCCGATGCCGATCTCATACGGAATCTCGAGGTGGTTGAGGATGCGCTCCATGAGGCCCTGTGCCTCGTTCCACTGCTCTTCCGTACCGATATACTTTGCACGGTCATTCGGGTCCCATTGCGAGAAGCGGTAGGAAACGTCCTCATACAGACCGAGTGTCTTCAGCATGAAGATTGCAAGCTCCAGGCACTTTCTGAACTCATCTTCCAGCTGCTCCGGTGTGCACATGAGGTGGCCTTCGGAAATGGTGAACTGGCGCACACGGATCAGGCCGTGCATCTCACCGCTTGCTTCATTACGGAACAGTGTGGAGGTCTCATTGTAGCGCAGCGGCAGGTCGCGGTAGGAACGCTTGCGGTTTAAATAAGCCTGATACTGGAACGGGCAGGTCATCGGGCGCAAGGCGAAAACTTCCTTGTCCTTCTCCTCGTCGCCGAGCACGAACATGCCATCCTTATAATGATCCCAGTGGCCGGAAATCTTGTACAGGTCGCTCTTTGCCATGAACGGGGTCTTTGTCAGCAGCCAGCCGCGGCGCTGCTCCTCGTCCTCGACGAAGCGCTGCAGAAGCTGAACGATGCGTGCGCCCTTCGGCAGCAGGATCGGCAAGCCCTGACCGATAACGTCGCTTGTGGTGAAAAGCTCCAGCTCACGGCCGAGCTTGTTGTGGTCGCGCTTCTTGGCTTCCTCCATCATGGTGAGGTGCTCTTCCAGCAAGCTCTGCTTCGGGAACGCGATGCCGTAGAGACGCTGCAGCATCTTGTTGCTTGCATCGCCGCGCCAGTATGCGCCTGTGATGGAGGTGAGCTTTACAGCCTTGACATTGCCGGTGCGCATGAGGTGCGGGCCTGCGCAGAGGTCCGTGAAATCGCCCTGCTTATAGAAGGAGATGTGCTCGCCCTCGGCAGCATGCTCACGGATGAGCTCCTCTTTATAATCCTGACCCTTCATAAGCTCCAGTGCTTCCGCGACCGGCAGCTCGAAGCGCTCAATCTCGATGTCTTCCTTGATGATCTTCTTCATCTCGGCTTCGATCTTTGCGAGGTCGTCGTTGGTGATGGCCTGCGGCAGCTCCATGTCATAATAGAAGCCGTTATCCACAGCCGGGCCGATGGCGAACTTTGTGCCCGGGTACAGGCGATTTACCGCCTGCGCCATGATGTGGGACGCGGTGTGCCAATATGCCTTTTTGCCCTCTTTATCGTCAAACGTCAAAATCTCTACCTTGCAATCTTCGTTGAGCACGGTGCGCAGGTCGCACACCTCGCCGTTCACTTTTGCGGCACATGCGGACTTATAAAGACCCATGCCGATGCTTTTTGCGACTTCCGCTACGGAAACGCCGCTTTCAAATTCCTTTTCGCTGCCCTTCAGGTCAACCTTGATCATGATTCTCAATCCTTTCCTAATTCTCTGATAAAATAAAAAGCCCCGGGATCCCTCACCGGGATCTCGGGGCGACACTGCGCGGTTCCACCCGAGTTCCTGCGTGTTAAAACACCCTTGTGTTAACACACAGCTCGTTCTTCTGCCTTAACGCGGCGGCAACGTCCGCCTTTTCGGTAAACCGTTCGGCGGCGGCTCAAAGGTGGTATTTCGGTTTCGCTTTCCGCGGTGCTTTCAGCCGGTGGCAACCGCTCTCTTTTGAAAAGACTTGAACCCGAACTTCCTTATCAAAGCCCTTTTCTTGTCCCCATACTATCACCGTTTTTCTGAAATGTCAACACCTGCGGGGAAATTTTTCTCTGTTTACCGCAATTTATATTCGTACTTTTCCGAACCGATTTTGAACTGTACGGTAACGGGCTTATCGGATTCATCTACCTCTGCGGGACATTCGATCAAGCTGTGGACTTTGCAGGTTGCAAGCGGCACTGCGGCGACGTCGCTGTTAAACTCTAAAAAGCTGCCGTCTCCGTCATCGACCGCGGTAAAGCCGCTATATGTATAGTCACCATCATAAATGCCCGCGCACGAATACAATTCACTGAGCGTAATATCTCGTTTCATCGTGTTTTTAACATCAGCGACTACGTTAATGTACACTTTGCCGCTGTCTGCGGGAAAATGTCGGTAGTACCCGCTTGTATCGGACGGAAGCACATCGTAGGAAAATCCGACGCTGACCAGTGTCATTTCGTAGTCATCGGTCGTTACGGTGTCACCGATATCGAGCGACTGAACTGTCGGTTTTGCAGAAGCAGTTTCGGTTGAGTTTTCTACCGCGTCCGATGTAGCATTTCCCACCGTAACAGAAAAGCCCTCATCAGCATCTGAAATCCAATTACCATCAGAATCTGTCGTATACGTAATATTGGACATATCCTCGTGGTACTTTACGGTAAAGGTAGCCGTTTCAAACTGTTCGGCAAGTTTATCTGAAACTTGAACATAAAGTCCATAATCTGAATCAAACAGAGGATCTATACTGAATATACCACTACTTTCAAAATTCAAATCTAGTGCGGATCCACTGGATTCCATATTAAATTCATACGTATTATTTACAATACAAGATAAAGCCAGAGCACTGGTTGAAATTGTTTTTGCAGAGTTGTTCTCAAAATGACCTTTTAATAAGAGAAATTTGCATCCGTCATCTGCGGTTGACCTACAAGTTGAACCACTCAGTGAGTAAACATATTCCGAAACAATGTCAAATGAATCAAAGGTCATTTTGAAATTGTCGGTTTCAATGCTATCACCGATTTTATAATCCGCAACGGGTTCCGGCGTGGACTCCGCGGTAGGCGTAGGTACTGCTGTCGGTGTAGCGGTCGCTTCGGCGGTGGCGGTTGGCTCCGGTGACGAAGTGCTTTCCGCAGCGTTATTGCCGCACGCACACAGCGAGGCCGCAAGCAGCGCTGCTAGAATTAAAGATAGAGCTTTTTTCATGGATATTACCTCTTTCCCCTTTTTTGAACAGCGCAATAACTGTGCGCCGCCCTTTTTCCACAGTATAGCACACAAATTCGCAAATGTCTATCATCATAGACAATAAAATGTCTATTTACGCATACAATTTGCGTAGAGGTGATACACTTGCTTTGGGAAAACAACATTGTGGGGCAAACAATACGGTCTGTGCGTAAAGCAAAAGGCATGTCGCAAGAGGTTTTAAGCGGCTTTGCGGGCATCGCGCGCACGCATCTGACGATGATCGAGTGCGGAACAAAGCAGGCGAATTTCTCGACGATATGCAAGATTGCGGAAGCGTTTGATATGCGCCCCAGCGAGCTTGTCCGCAAAATGGAAGAAGCGGAAGAAAAGCGGGATAAATAGACCCGCAGAAAAAATTTTTCTTCTTAAAAGCAAAAAAATCGGCTTATATACTGGGCTCTTGTATAAAACAGAAAGAAACCGTAACTATTTCTTAAATTCTTTGGTTGACATATGCAAGGAAAAGAGATAAAATTGTACATGGAGTGTTTTACACTTTTTAAGTCAGCCGTGTTCCGAGCAGTTTATGCGGCTGCTTTTTGTGTGGAGCCTTCACAGGGAATAACGCACCCTGCATAACCTAATTTAGTAATTGAATATCGAAAACCTTAGCGAAGGAGGTGCCCAATGCCACAAGTACCAATTTGGGGTTGTGTTCTGATCGTACTGGCAGTCGCCGCTTTGTGCGGCGCTCTCGCTTTCTTTGCGGGTGTGAATCATCGAAAAAGAGAAGCGGAAGCTGCCATCGGTTCGGCAGAAGACGAAGCCAAGCGGATCATCAGCAACGCGATCAAAACGGCTGCCGCAAAGAAAAAGGAAGCCGTGCTCGAGGGCAAGGACGAAATTCACCGTCTGCGCAACGAGTCCGAACGCGAGATGAATGACCGCAGAAAAGAAATTCAGCGTCAGGAGCGCCGCGTTTCCCAGAAGGAAGAATCTTTGGATAAAAAGATGGAAAATCTGGAATCCAAAGAAAACGCGGTCGAAAATAAGATGCGCAAGGCGGAGGAACGCCTGAAAGAGGCAGAATCCGTTAAGAAAAGTCAGATCGACATGTTGGAGAGGATCTCTTCCTTTACTGTGGACCAGGCAAAAGAGTATTTGCTCAAGTTACTTGAGGATGATCTTGTGCATGAAAAGGCCATTAAAGTAATGGAGTATGAACAGCAGACGAAGGAAGAATGCGACAAGCTGGCAAGAGAGATCATTTCGGTCGCCATTCAGCGCTGCGCGGCGGATCACGTATCCGAAGCCGCCATCAGCGTCGTTCCGCTGCCCAACGATGAAATGAAGGGCAGAATCATCGGCCGCGAAGGCCGTAACATCCGCGCCATTGAACAGCTTACCGGCGTGGATCTCATCATCGATGACACACCTGAAGCCATTACGCTTTCGAGCTTTGAGCCCGTAAGACGTGAAGTGGCAAGAATCGCCCTTGAAAAGCTGATCTCGGATGGCAGAATCCACCCGACCAGAATTGAGGAGACGATTGAGAAAGCCCGCCGCGAAGTGGATGCAACCATTAAATCCGAGGGCGAACGCGCCGTGCTTGCTGCCGGCGTAAACGGCATTCACCATGAGCTTGTTAAGCTGCTTGGTCGGCTGCGTTACCGCACCAGCTATGGACAGAATGTCCTCAACCACTCTCTGGAAGTTTCTTACCTTGCCGGTATGATGGCTTCCGAACTGGGCCTTGACCCCACCATTGCAAGAAGAGCAGGTTTGCTGCATGATATCGGCAAAGCGCTCGACCACGAGATTGAAGGCTCCCATGTGGAGATCGGCGTGGATGTTGCAAGAAAGTACAAGGAAAGCGAAGCCGTTATCCACGCAATTGCCGCACACCACGGCGACATTGAAGCGAAAACGGTCATTGCCTGCCTGGTGCAGGCAGCCGATGCCATCTCGGCAGCACGCCCCGGCGCGCGCCGCGAGAACATCGAAAACTATATCAAACGTCTCGAAAAGCTCGAGGCCGTGGCTGCATCGTTTGACGGTGTGGATCGCTGCTACGCCATTCAGGCCGGCCGCGAGATCCGCGTCATGGTAAAGCCCGAAGTGATCAACGATGAGAAAATGACGCTGCTCGCCCGCGACATCTGCAAGAAGATTGAGGAAGACCTCGAATATCCGGGTCAGATTAAGGTCAACATGATCCGTGAAAGCAGAGCGGTCGATTTCGCGAAATAACATAGTTCGTCACAACGCTCAACCGAATCACAAGCAAAGCCCTCCGGGAGGAATCCCGGAGGGCTTTTGTTATGTAAAACCGCGCGTCGGTGGGTTTTCCCCCGCCTCGGCACGCGATTTTACTGTAAAAAAGCAACACCTCTTACCCTGCCGACAAGATCAAGCATAAATGCTCGGATTTTCGGTGCTACGGTCAAAAGGTGTTGCTTTGCAAAATGCAGTTTTAATTGTGTACTGAAATTTGTGTTAGCTTTGATAAATGGGGTGCACGAAATATGTGTAAAAAATTCACATTTTGTCGATTAAGACGCATTATCCATCTGCAAACACAGTTTATCGGAAATCATGGCGATGAACTCGCTGTTCGTGGGCTTGCCCCGCGTATTGTGAATGGTGTAACCGAAATACGAATTCAACACATCCACATCACCGCGATCCCAAGCGACTTCGATCGCATGGCGAATGGCGCGTTCCACACGGGAGCTCGTGGTCTCGTACTGCTTTGCCACACTCGGATATAGCTGTTTTGTCACCGCATTGATAATCTCCGGGTCTTCGATGGCCATGATGATGGAATCCCGAAGGTAGTGGTATCCCTTAATGTGGGCCGGCACGCCAATCTGATGCAGAATCTCCGTGACCTGAATGCGCAGGTCGCTGCGGCTGGTGCCGTTTGACGGATGCTGTGCCGCACCGGCCAACGTAAAGATACGGTCGATGATCTCGGTTTTGCTGAACGGCTGGATGGCGTAATAATCTGCGCCGGCCTCCATGACCTGCCGCTCCAAAGCGTTTGAGGAATACGCTGCCGTGATGATGAATACCGGCTTTGGCAGTCCCTCGGCCTTCACTGCGTGCATAACGCCCAGCGCATCCACGCCCGCCATAAAGAGATCCATTACAACCACATCCGGTTTTTCATCCCGTATTTTGGTCAGTAGCGCTGTTCCGTTCCTGGTTACGGTCACAACCTGTGCACCCCGCGAAGCCAATGCGTCGGTGTTTTCACGGCTCCATTCGCCGTCATCCGCACAAATGATGACCTTTATTTGCTTTTCCATGGCTTACCTCCTGCGTGATTTAAATTGTGAACAAATTTTACCATATCATACACGCTATTTCAAGAGGGTAAATGAAATTTCTTTAATTTATTTGTCTTCTAACAAAAATATGAATCTTGATTTTGTTAGCTTTCATCACGCTTTCGGTTGATACACTTCTTATTTCGACAAAAATCAGCAGATAATCAAACATTTTTATTACAGTCAACATCCCGGCGAGTTTCTTACCAAAAAGATGTATGAAACAGAACGAAAACCGATTCTGTAAGATTGTGTCATACCTTCTGTGAGAAACATGGCAATGCGGCGCGAAAAAGGGACGCGTGCGCCGCAGCCCACCGTCCCCCTCGTCTTAATTTTCGTTCAGGTTTTCGAGCATCGTTTCGGCAAAAATGCCATAGCCGCGTGTAGCATCATCTACGAAAACATGCGTCACCGCACCGACCAGCTTACCGTCCTGCAAAATGGGGCAGCCGCTCATGCCCTGCACAATGCCGCCGGTACGCGCAAGCAGCTCCGGGTCGGTCACGTGCAGCACAAGGGTACGTGTTTCCTGCTTGCCGTCTGTGCTGACGCGCTCAAGCTCCGCATCAAACAGCCGCATACCCTCATCGTCGATCGTGGCGGCGATCTGTACGGCACCCGTATGCACATTTCCGCGCGGCAGCACCTCTACGGTCTTACCCTCGTGCGGTGCGGAGAGTTTGCCGTAAAGCCCAAGCTCCGTGTTCTGCGTCAGCGTGCCAAGGCTCTTGCCGCCCGTAAAATACCCGCGCAGGCGGCCCGGCCGACCGCTGCTGCCGCGCTCGATGCCGCAGACGGAAGCAGCCGGCTCGCCGCTGCGGATCTCCAAAACATTGCGCGTGTCGGCATCGCAAATGCCGTGACCGAGCGCGCCGAACGCTTTGCCGTCTTCGGTGTAAAACGTCACGGTGCCGATGCCCGCAGCGCTGTCCCGTACCCACATGCCCGCTTTGTACGAGCCCTCGCACAAAACGGAAGTGACCTGCGCCGTAAACGTTTCCGTGCCGCGCCGCAGCGTGAGCGTGTTCGTTTCGTTTTCGGAAAGCACAGCGGAAAGCGCCGCGTTCGTCTCTACATTATTGCCGTTTACGGAAAGGATATAATCGCCGGGCTGAATGCCGGCTTCGCTTGCAGGGCATTTTAAGCCACCGTCTGCATAAATTTCCGAAAGTGCGGCAACAATAACGCCGTCCGAAAAAAGTTTTATGCCGAAAACATCGCCGCCAAGCTGCACGGTGCGCACCGTTTCTGTCTTTGCCGTGATATGGGAAGCGGAAACGGCGTGCGCCGTTGCGTTTTCCGGCAGCGGCAGGCCGATGAGCCCGCACACGGAAAGCATCAGTAAAGCCGCCGTGCCCACGCTTGCCGCAAATGTGCGGATGCCCTCAAAAAGCGAGATGTCGCGTCGTTTTGGGGCGTGCGATTGCGGTTCATTTTCAAAATTCAAGCCTTCTCATCTCCTTGCAGAAAAATTCAGAAAGCTCAAACGAGCCTTCTGTTTTTACTTTTCCACGCGGAGAGAAAAGTATTTGCGGCAATTAAAAACACCTTTGCACAACGAAGGAAATCGTTACGCAAAGGCGATCGTTTTTGGTCTGCCGCACTGCCGGGCTCGCAGCACCCGGCAGAGGACAGTGGGGTAAAAAATAGGGGTAATATCGGAAGAAACGAACTGTTTCCGATTTTCGGCTCCGCGTAAACGCTGTGGGGAAGCAGCGCCCGGCTATCGACCCGGTGCGGAACGTTTAAAGAAATGAAGGAAGTAAAAAATGAAGAAGTTTGTAACTCATTCGGCTCTCTCTTGTTCCTCCTGAGTACATTACGTAGTATAGAGGAAGAATATGAAAACGAAATTGATATTTCGTGAAAAAAAGAGGAAGTTTTTTTGAAAAACATGTGAACAAAAAAGGCCGCATACTCCACAAATTTTGATTGACTTTCGGCGGAAAAGCTGTTATACTTTGGATAGTGTAATAAACAATGTCAATGTCTCACAGGTTTTCTTTGTAAGTCATTCTTTGGGTGGTTTACAGGACCTGTGTTTTTTTGTATGGCGTTTACGAACACAATCTTTATTTTTATATGGAGGTACCACAATGAACAACGGTACAGTCAAATGGTTTAACGCAGAAAAGGGCTACGGCTTCATCTCCAACGATGAGGGCGGCGAGGACGTATTCGTACATTTCTCCGCAATTCAGGGCGACGGCTTCAAGACGCTGAACGAAGGCCAGAAGGTCACCTTTGAGACCGAGACCGACCCGAAGAACGGCAAGCTCCGCGCAGCAAATGTCGTAAAGCTCTAATTGTAAATTAGAACAGCGAGATAAAAGGCACCTGTGATTGATTTCACCGGTGCTTTTTTCTTTTGCATAAGCTTCGCTTTTCGGCGCACAATACTGTGGGAAGGAAGGGATGCCAAATGCAAAAGAAAAACGAAAAGAAGTTCACCCACGGCGAGCATGTGACGATTTACCCTGATGCGCCGGAGAGCGTCGCAAGCGCCACGGAGTGCACCGGCCTCATGCCCACGCCGCCGCAAAACGACGCGGAGTTTACGTCGTACCAAGACCTGCACAGCATGGAGATCCCCAAAAAGCTCCCCGGCAAGCGGAACTTCGAGCTTGGCGTTTACGACGATAAGCCGGAAGATATTCAGTTATAAAAAGTCAGCCTCATCGGTCGGATTCGGCGCGATGAGGCTGGTTACTTTTTAGCTTTATATTCGCTTGCTTTACTCTTCCAGCTGTGCGGTATAAAGCTGGTAGTAGTGGCCCTTCTGTTCCATGAGCTCGTCGTGGCTGCCGCTTTCGGCAATGCCCTTATTCGAGATGTACAGGATGCGGTCACAATTTTTGATGGTGGACAGGCGGTGCGCGATAATGAAGCTTGTTCTGCCCTTTAAAAGCGCCTGCAGGCCTTCCTGCAAAAGACGCTCGGTCTTCGCATCAATGGAGGACGTGGCTTCGTCCAGCACGAGAATCTTCGGGTCGGAAAGCAGCGTTCTTGCAAACGCAATAAGCTGCTTTTGGCCCTGTGAGAGGCGCGAGCCGCGCTCGTTTACCTGCGTATAGTAGCCATCCGGCATTTCGCTGATGAACTCATGCGCACGCACAGTCTTTGCAGCGGCGATGATCTCCTCATCCGTGGCGTCCAAGCGACCGTAGCGGATGTTATCCATGATGGTGCCGGAGAAAATGAAGCTGTCCTGCAGCATGATGCCCATTTGCGCGCGCAGCGAGTGCAGCGTCACCTTGGAGATATCGTGCCCGTCGACGAGCACCCGGCCGGAATTGATGTTGTAGAAACGCGAGATGAGGTTGACGACCGTCGTTTTGCCGGCACCCGTGGGACCGACAAGCGCGATGGACTCGCCCGCTTTCACATCGAGATTGAAGTGCTCCAGAACGTTGATGGAGCCGTCGTAAGAGAATGTCACGTCGTCGAACGTCACGTCGCCCTTAATCGGCGGCAGCTCCGTTGCGTCCGGCGCGTCATCGACAAGCACGGGCTCATCGATCATCTCGAAGATACGCTCCAGATACGCCACGGCGTTGATGAATGTATTGTAGAGGTTGGAAAGCTGCAAAATCGGCTGCCAGAAGCGCCACGCATACGCGGAAATGGCGATGAGCGTACCGATTTGTACGGCGGGACCCAAAAGCGAGAAGCCCACAAGGTACATAGCGCCAACGACCCATGTGGAGATGTTGTTGACGGAAAACCACACGAGGTTCGAGGTGTACTGCGCCTTCATCCAGCTTTTGTACATTTTGGTGTTAAGCTTATTGTAGATCTTCGCATTTTCCTCTTCACGCGTGAACGCCTGCGTGATCTTCATACCGTCAAGGCTCTCGTGCAGGTAGGCGTTGAGGTTGGAGCTCTTATTGGAGACATCCTGCCAAGCGCGGCGCTGTGCAGGCTTGATGACGAGCACGATGATGAGGAACAGCGGAATGCCCGCCATGACGACGAGCGAGAGCCTGACATCGCACATGAACATGAACACGGCGATAAGAATGAGGTTGAAAATTTCGAGAATGAAATTGATGATGCCGTTGGAGAGCGCATCGGAAACAGAGTTCACGTAGTTGATGACACGCGTCAAAATTTTGCCGTGCGGGCGGTCGTCGTAGAACTGGAACGAAAGCCGCTGCAAATGCTCAAAGAGATCTTTGCGGATGTCGTAGATGATGGCCTGCCCCACCACCGTCATGTAGCGTGAGCGCTTGACGGAAAAGAAAATAGAAAGCAGAATGGATAAGAGCATGATACCTGCCAGAATGAACAGCATTTTATAATCGCGGTTCGGCACGGCGACGTTCAGGGCGGTCTCGATGAGCTTAGGACCTACAAGCGCGCACGCGGCGGAAATGGCGGAGAAAACGAGCGATAAGATCATTTTCTGTTTGTGCCGCTTGATATACACGCCTGCACGCAGCAAGTGTTTGATATTAAATGGGGTTTCCAGCGTTTCGTCAACGTCAAAACGATTTCTTGCCATTACGCAGCACCCCCTTTCTTTTCATCGGCAATGCCGTTTTGCAGCTCATAAACCTCGCGGTAATAGCCCGGGCGGGAAATGAGCTCCTCGTGCGTGCCGACATCCACAACGCGGCCCTTATCAAGGATCACGATGCGGTCTGCGCGCTTCGTGGTGGAAATACGCTGCGCGACAATGATCTTCGTGCAGTCGAAATCAAGATGCGCAAGCTGGTCTTGAATATATTTTTCGGTCTCCATATCCACGGCGGAGGTGGTGTCGTCCAGAATGAGAATAGACGGCTTAATGGCAAGGGCACGCGCCAGCGCGATACGCTGCTTCTGACCGCCGGAAAGGCCGGTGCCGCGCTCGCCGATGACCGTATCAAAGCCTTCGGGCAGCTTATCAACGAAATCGACGCAGGCGATCTTTGCGAAGCGCTTCACATCGTCCTCGGACATTTCGGGGTCGCCGTAGGCAATGTTGCCGTCTACGGTATCGGAGAACAGGAACACGTCCTGCGTGGCGATGCCGACGGAGCCGCGCAGCTTTTTGAGATCATACATACCGACAGGCGTGCCGTCCACGGAGACGGTACCGCCGGATACATCCGAAAAGCGCGGAATAAGGCTGATAAGCGACGTTTTGCCGCAGCCGGTTGGTCCCATGATGGCGATGGTCTCGCCGGGTTTGATGTCAAGATTGATGTCGTGCAGAACCTCTGTGCCGTTGCGCTTTAAGGTTACGTGGTCAAACTTCACGGCGCCCTGCACGCGGCCTTTCTTCTTCACGGCATCCTGGCGCGTGACGATGGTGGAGCGCGCGTAGTAGAGCTCAACAATCTTCGACGCAGAGGCAAAGAAACGCTGCAGGTCGTTGATGAGCATGCCGAGCGTGCTCATCGGGTTCGTCAGCGTCCAGCACAGCGAGTTAAAGAGTGCAAACGTGCCGATTGAAATGCGGCCCATGATGAGGAACGAGCCGCCGACGAGCAGAACGGCGATGGAAAGCGACTGCGAAAAACCGTCGATATACGGCGAGAATTTGAACCACAGCAGCGACGCTTTGAGGTTCGCTTTGCGGTAATCCTCGTTTTTCTTATCAAACTGCTCGATCTCGTAGTCTTCGCGAGCAAAGGCTTTAACGACACGGTTGCCGGCGATGTTCTCCTGCGCGGCGGTGTTCATGCGCGAAAGGCGCTCGCGCAGGTCGACATACAGCGGATGCACCTGCTTTGCGAAAACCTTCGTCAGGATGAAAATAATCGGCGTTACGGCCAGCATGGCAAGCGCGAACAGCCAGTCCACACAAAGGAATGTGATGGATGTGGTGAGAAACAGCACCACGCAGTCGATGATCATGCGGATGACATAGCACGTAGTGTGGCGCACCATGTCAAGGTCGCCGGTCAGGCGGGTCATCAGATCGCCGGTGCGGTTCTTTGAGAAGAATGAGCTATCCTGCGCCTGCATGTTTGCGTACAGATCGCGGCGCAGCTTAAAGAGTAACTTCTGCGAGCACGTCTCGTACGTCATGACCGAAAGATAGTTAAAGCACATTCTGAACATCGTGAAACCGATCAGAATGGAGACGAGCACAACGAGCCGATGCCAAAGCTCCGGCGTAGTGCCCTGCCCCTCTTTTACCGGCGTAAATACGGTGTCCATGATCTGCGCGGTCAAAACCGAGTTGACCAGCGCCATCATAGAAAGAACCGCAGTAGAGCACAGCGCGAAAACATATCGCTTTCGGCAGCCTTCCAGGTTTTTCCAAACCCATTTCAGCTGAAACATAGCGTTCCCTTTCCTTTCAATGCATATCCTGCTTTCTCTGTACCTTTGGTACAGTCCGCACCGTACGTGCGGTTTCCTCCTCAGGCGCATGGAGTATTTACACAGAAACACTTCATACGCTTGTTTAAACTATTATAACTGTATTCTGTTAAAATGGAACCCTTTTTCGCGATTTTCTCTCCGTGAGAACAAACAAACTTTGGTTGAGATTTTTAGGCAATAAAACAACCCCGCAAATCGGACTTTTCATCCGTTTGCGGGGCATGCTCTATATGCTTTTATTATATATAGTATACGTACTTTTGTAATTTAAATTTCAAAGACCGTGTAGGCGTACTCGGCTTCTTCGCCGGGCTGCAAAGTGCGCATGCCGTGCTTCTTTTCAAACACGTCGTCCTCCTGTACGGCGGTGGCGCAGCCGGTCCACGGCTCCAGCGCAACATACGGGCCGTCGTTTGCGGCAGACCAGATACCGAGCATCGGGAAGCCGGAAAACTCCATCATCACACCGCGGCCGGACTGGCGGCTTTTGAGTGAAACGCAGGTGGAGTTGAGGTTCTCGAACACGAGCGCGTCCTTATAGAACAGGCTGTGCTGCAGCGGGATGGTATCCGTATCGTCAAGTTCGAAGTTCGTCTTCTCAAAATCGATCAGGCAGCTTTCCATATCGAGCGTCGGGCATTTCTGCTCTTCCTTTTCCTCGAACACGATGTCGTAATCTTCAAAAACTTCATCGGACTGAATCGGGATATTAAAGCCCGGGTGACCGCCGATGCAGAACGGCATGGGCTTCGTATCGGCATTTTTAACGGTAAATTTCGTCGTGATGCTGCTGCCGGTGAGGTAATAGGAGACCGTCAGCACAAAATCGAACGGGTACTGCTTTTTCGTCTCCTCGTTCGCCGTAAGCTGCAGGGTGACGTAGTCCTCTCCCTGCTCTGTGACGGTGAATTCCTCGTGGCGCGCGACGCCGTGGCGCTTCATCTCGTACCACTCGCCGTTGATGCATGTGCGGTTATCGCGCAGCGCGCCGACGATAGGAAACAAAACCGGCGCGTGACCGCCCCAATATGTTTTATCGCCCTGCCAAATGTGCTCAAAGCCGTCATCACCCATAAAGGAGACGAGCTCGGCGCCGAGCGTATCAATGGCAGCAGATTCGTTTTCGTTTTTTATGTGGATCAGCATAATTCGTCCTTTCAAATCGCGGCGCTTTTGCGCCCTGTCTTTTTGCATGCACATAACCTGATTTTCAATCAACAGTATTATAACAAACAAAACCGCTTGAAGCAAGAGCGAAAGCCTGCTATAATTGAGAAAACACCGAAGAAATCTCCCGTTTTATCGGTCAAAATCCACCAACCGGAAAGGAATTTACAATATGAGAGCAGTTATTCAGCGTATAAGCGGTGCAGAGATCACCATAAACGGCGGCGAGACCCACAAAGTCGGCGAGGGCCTTGTTGTCTTCATCTGCGCCATGGAGGGTGACACGGACGCGCAGGCGGATTTTCTCGTGCAGAAGGTGTGCGGCCTGCGCGTATTTAAGGACGAAAACGACAAGATGAACCGCTCACTCGAAGACATCAAGGGCGATATGCTCATTGTCTCGAACATCACGCTGAGCGCCGATATGAAGCACGGCCGCCGCCCGGATTTCAGCCGTTCCGCTTCCCCGAGTGAAGCTTTGAGATTATATAACTACTTTGTGGAACAGGTGAAAAACCAGCCTATCGGCAAAGTATGCACGGGTGAATTTGGCGCGCACATGCACGTAAGTGTGGAAAACGACGGCCCCGTGAACATCATCATCGACACGGAACGCATCGGAAAGTGACGGTGTGCCTATGACGCGATTTTTAACGCTGTTTGACACGGTTGTCACCGACCCGCTTGAGGACATTCCCACCGTGAACGAGCTTGAAAAATGGCTGAAAAACGTCGGCGAACAGGCGTTTTACTTTCTCATTCGCTTAGCCGCCGCCGGGCTGCTTTTGTTTATCGGCAGCAAGCTCATCAAATTTTTGATGAACCGCTTCAAGCGCTCGAAACTATATCAAAAAATGGACCCGGGGCTCGCTTCGTTCATGGCGAGCGGCAGCCGCATCGTGCTGTATATCATCCTCATTTTGATGTGCTTCGGCGTTCTTGGCATCGAGACCGCCTCATTCCTCGCACTGTTCACCTCGGGCGGCGTTGCCATCGGCCTTGCGTTTCAAGGCGCCGTGACGAACCTTGCGGGCGGCGTGATGATTTTGCTTTTTCACCCGTTCCGCGTGGGCGATTACATTGAAACGACGGAAATTGCCGGCACGGTGAATGCCATCAGCGTTTTATACACCGTGGTGCTGACACCGGACAACAAGCGCGTGACCGTGCCGAACGGCTCGCTGACGAACGCCGCCATCACGAATTACAGCGCGGAGGGACAGCGCCGTGTGGAACTGACATTCTCCGTCTCCTACGATTGTGACATTGACAAGGTGAAGCAAATTTTGCTTTCCGTTGCCGAAAGCGACCCGAAATCGCTGAAGGACCCCGCCCCGCTGGCGCGCATGAAAACGCAGAGCGCGAGCTCGCTCGATTTCGTCCTGCGCGTTTGGTGCGCCCCGGAAAATTACTGGGACCTCTATTTTGACCTCAACGAAAACGTGAAAAAGGCGCTGGATGAAGCCGGCATGGAGATTCCGTTCCCGCAGATGGACGTGCACATGCGGTAAAGCACGCACGAAAATACGAATATTCCCGCAGCAGCGCCGTGAAACTTCCGTTTTCGGCGCTGAAATTCTCGTGGGCTTTTCCAAACAGAACCCCCGAAGGAAGATTTTTCCGGTCTTCCTTCGGGGGTTCTGGATCTTATTCTCATACTTTTGAAATTGAATATTCTCTTATAACTAAATCGGTATATAAATGTATAATCGAAGGACGATATTAATTCATCTATTCAACATTTTTTCATTCTGTTAAAACCAAATCGAAAAGAGGAGAAGGATCAAATCCCTCTCCTCTTCTTTTTTTAGTTATTCAGCGGGGCAAAAAGCATCTTTTCCGAGACCGCAGGTGGGGCAGACCCAATCTTCGGGGACATCTTCCCATGCCGTGCCGGGTGCAACGCCGTTTTCCGGATCGCCGAGTGCGGGGTCATAGACATAACCGCAGGGACACTCATATTTCATAAGATACACTCCTATTACTTGTCACCGAAATATCTCTTAAGGAGACCTGCGAACGCCTTGCCGTGGCGGGCTTCGTCGCGGGCCATTTCATGGACGGTGTCGTGGATAGCATCGAGATTTGCGGCCTTTGCGCGCTTTGCAAGGTCGAACTTACCGGCGGTTGCACCGTTCTCGGCTTCAACGCGCATCTCAAGGTTCTTCTTCGTGCTGTCCGTTACAACTTCGCCAAGCAACTCTGCGAACTTTGCAGCGTGCTCTGCTTCTTCGTAAGCAGCCTTCTCCCAGTAAAGGCCGATTTCCGGGTAGCCCTCGCGGTGTGCAACTCTTGCCATTGCGAGGTACATGCCGACTTCGCTGCACTCGCCCTGGAAGTTTGCGCGGAGATCAGCAAGGATATCCTCGCTGACGCCCTGTGCGACGCCGACAACGTGCTCAGCCGCCCAAGTCATGTTCTCTTCCTGCTTCGTGAACTTGGAAGCCGGTGCCTTACATACGGGGCAGAACTCCGGAGCTGCTTCGCCTTCAAAAACGTAACCACATACGGTGCATACAAACTTTGCCATAATAAGATCCTCCTAAAATTGATTTTAGTTTGCGGCTTTTAAGCCGTTTTATTTTTGCTTTTTTCTTTGCATTCGGCGCACACACCGCCGAACAGCAGGTCTTCTTTTGTGATTGTAAACCCGTGTTCCGCTTCCATGCGCTCGAGTGTTTCTGTGTCCACAAGCGGTTCAAAGATATCGAGCACGCGCCCGCAGCAGTCGCAGACGAAATGGCTGTGTGCCGAAGTATCGCCGTCGAAATGCTCCTGCCCGTTGATGACGCCGACGCTTCTCGCTTTGCCCTCTGCACAGAATTTTTTAAGATTGCGGTAAACTGTGCCGAGACTTAAATCGGGATATTCGGGCCGCAGCGCAGCGCAGAGCCACTCCGCAGTTGGGTGCACCGTTGTGGCACGCAGTGCGTTATAGAGCGCCTCACGCTTTCGGCTGAACTTTTCCGGCATCGGCTTCACCTCCTTTAGGTTTGTGGGATTTCTTTCTCTCTCACTTGTTGGCACTATTATAGCACGCTTTTTTCGATTTGTAAATAGTAATAATTATCATTTTTATTATTATTTTGTAAACAAATTGTGAACAAGCCTATTGAAAAGCTTTCAAAACCCCGTTTGTTTGCTTTCCGAAAACAAGATGCAAAACGGCTCTGCATTTTACCCGCAAAGCCGTTTTCTTAGTTTCTATTTATTCTCCTTTGGTCTCATCGTTTTCCGGCGGAAACATTTTCATGAAGTTAAGTGCTGCGCCGACGAGGTCGTCGTTTTTCATCATTTCGGGAATATCCTGCGGCCGGAACCAGATCTGCGCGAATTTCTCTATGACGGGACGCACCATTTCTCTTTCCGCATCCGTATGCGGTGTGCCGATGCCGCCCGGGTTCATCATGTGTGCAATGAATGTCGCGGCGCTCTGCACGCGCGCTTCACCCTCGGGGTTCCACCCGTCTTTTGTCATACAGTTCACGCCTTGCTTTGCGGCAATTTCAATTTTCTTTTCCGCGCGGTGTTCAAAATCTGCGTAATCCCCCGCTTCGTTCCACGCGATTTCGGATACGGCATACAGGCGCGGGAACAGCAATTCTTCGAGGTGTTCCGGCGTTTCCACCTGCTCCGACCACAATGCCGCTTCGTAACCGAGCATATTCGGACTGTCTGCGTAGCTCTTGCCCATGACGACCGGCTGATAATGGTAGACCTTATTCAACGAATTGATGCCATGCGGATAATCGAAATACAAAGCGGACATATTGGAGAAGATCACCTTGCCGCCACGCTCGATAAATGCCGGCACCGGCGTTTCATGCTGCGCCGTCCAATACTGTATGATGTTTCCGGTATCGACATCTTTGGATTCCAGAACATCGTTCCAGCAGACGGCGCGCTTGCCGTGCTTTTTGAGGATAGCGACGACACGCTTTGTGAAGTAGCCCTGCAGATCTTCATAATCGGTAAGGCCAAGCGCTTCCATGCGCGCCTTGCAGTGCGGGCATTTTTTCCATTCGGTCTTCGGCGCTTCGTCACCGCCGATGTGGAAGCGGTCGTCCGGGAACAGTGCGCAGACTTCTGTCAGAAGCTTTTCGATAAACTCGAATGTTTCGTCCTTACCGGGGCAGAGAATTTTCTCAAAAATGCCGCCAAACTGGCACAGCTCCGTTTTTTCGCCAAAGCAGCTCAAATGCGGATATGCCGCAATCATCGATCTGGTGTGGCCCGGCATATCGATTTCCGGGATGATCTCCATGCCGCGCACGCGGGCATATTCGATAACGCTCCTGATCTCCTCCTGCGTGTAATACGTGCCGGTCGTTTCGTGCAGCAGCGGCAGCGTTTTGCACTCGATGCGCCAGCCCTGGTCATCTACAAGATGCCAGTGCAGAACATTCAGCTTCACACGCGTCATCTGGTCGATGACCTTTTTCACTTCGTCCGCCGTAAAGAAATGACGGGAGCAGTCAAGCGACAGGCCGCGATGACCGTAGTGCGGTGCGTCTTCAATGGTGACAATTGGCAGCGCTTCGCCCTCTGCTGTGAGCTCCGTGACAGTCGTCAGTGCCCATACGGCGCCGCTTTCGTCCGCCGCTTCCACGGTGATGCCGTCCTTTGTGACGGTCAGCTTGTAGCCCTCTTTTGCGATATCGGCCTTTTTCAGCGTGATAAACCCGTTTTCGGCGATCTCCACGTGGCCGTCCAGTCTTGCAGCAAATGCCTCAAGGCACCACGGTGCAAAATCACCGAGCGAAACGGTGACGGTCTCCGGCAGCTTCACACTGCCCTCCTGCATGTGCACCGATCCGCGCGGCGCGGGAATAAGATTCAACATAAGCAAGATTCCTTTCTTCGGGCAAACGAATAACACGCTTGTCCTTTTACAACTTCTCCTCGGCTGCAACCGAACCGCAGCCTTTTTGTTCTATTAAGAACATTATACCGCAATTTGCTTCTTTTGCAAGAAAATCGTGCTATATTTCTATATAATTTTCAAAATTTTAATAATTATAAGCAGATATGACAAAGCGGAATTTTGAATCTCCGTCTGGACTTGTCGAAATAGATATGGTATACTTCAAGCGAAAAGTTTTTGCATGACGGAGGAGCAAGCATGGGCAGATTGATCTTAATTACGAATGACGATGGCATTGACGCAGGCGGCATTCGCCAGCTGGCGGAGACAGCAAAAGCATTCGGCGAAGTGTGGGTTGTCGCACCGGAGAGCCAGCGCAGCGGCAAATCGCACAGCGTAACGTATTTAGAGCCGCTTTACGTGCGCGAGCGTCCGGGTTACATGGACGGCGTAAAGGCATACGAATGCAGCGGCGTGCCGGTGGACTGTGTGCGCGTGGGCATCCATCTGCTCGGTCGCAAGCCTGACGTTGTGCTTTCCGGCATCAATAGCGGCTACAATATTTCCGGCGATATTCAGTATTCCGGCACGGCGGGCGCTGCGCTGGAGGCCGCTTTCTGGGGAATCCACGCCATCGCGCTTTCCCAGGCCAACCTCGATTATCATCCCGTGACCGACCGCTATTTGCGTGCGCTCATCGGTGAATATATTGATAAACCTCTGCCGCAAAACACGGTTTGGAACATCAACTTTCCCGGCTGCGCACCGGAAGACTGCAAGGGTGTAAAGCACGGCTGCGCCGTTTCGCAGGATGATTTTTACACGGACAGCTTCACCTGTAAGACACTCGGGGACGGCACGGTGGAATACACGGTCGTGCCCGGCAGAAACTGGCACGGCAGCGAAGGCACCGACCTTGGCGCAGTGTGCGACAACTACGTCGCCGTCGGCACCGTGACGAATGTGCGATAATAAAAACATACAGATTTTGCACCTGCTCTTTGAAATCGCAAAAGCAGGTGCTTTTCTATTTTTGAAAACCGTGTTATACTGAAGAAAAGCAAAACATTGAAAGGAAACAGAACATGGTTATATTAGGTGTAGACCTCGGCAAAGCGCGTACGGGCGTTGCCGTATGCGATAAAAGCGAGCTGCTCGCAAGTCCCGTGGAGGTCGTGAACGAGCACAACCGCGAGCGCCTTTTGGAGCGTGTAGCGCAGCTTGCCAAAGCGCGCCGCGCCGAGCAGATCGTTGTCGGTCTGCCGCGCAACATGGATGGCAGCGAGGGCGAAAGCGCGCAGAACGCGCGCGCTTTCGGTGCGGAGCTTGCAGAAAAGACCGGGCTGCCCGTTGATTTCTCCGACGAACGCGGCACGACTATCACGGCACACGGCTTTTTAAACGAAACAAATACGCGCGGTAAGCGCCGCAAAGCGACCGTGGACGCCGTGGCGGCGACGATCATTTTGCAGGATTATCTCGATTATCGGCGAAACCGCAAAGGGTAATTTACACAAAAAACGCATAGACAAATTCGCTTCGCCTGTGCTATAATAACGATGTGCCGCGCAGAAATGCGTTTTTAAGGCACGGAAAGGAAAGATAACTATGGGTTACAAAATCATCACCGATTCCACCATCGATATGGATCATAAAATGATCGAAGAGTTAGGCCTCACAGTGGTGCCGCTCCGCTTTACAATCGACGGTAAAACATATAAAGACAAGGCAGATCTTTCGGATATGCCGACGGAAACTTTCTACGCAAAGCTGCGCGAGGGCAAAATGTCCACCACATCGCAGATCAACGCCGACGAATTCACACGGGTCTTTGAGCCTGTTCTGCAAGGCGGCGAAGACGTTCTGTACATTGCGTTTTCCAGCGGTTTATCCGGCACCTGCCAAAGCGCCTTCATCGCGCGCGATGAATTGAAAGAAAAATATCCCGAGCGCAAAATTTATGTGTTCGATTCGCTCTGCGCGTCCCTCGGCGAAGGTTTGCTCGTATACCATGCAGCCATGCTGAAGCGCGCCGGCACGGACATTGATTCGCTGTATAAGTGGCTCGGTGAAAACGTTTTGAAGCTCTGCCACTGGTTCACGGTGGACGACCTCAACCACTTAAAGCGCGGCGGCCGCGTTTCCGCCACAGCAGCGCTCGTCGGCACTTTGCTCGGCGTAAAACCCGTTTTGCATGTGGATGACGAGGGTCACCTCATCCCGGTCAGCAAGGTGCGCGGCAGACGGCAGTCCCTTGATGCGCTTGTGCAGAAAATGGAAGAGACCGCCATTCAGCCCGCAGACCAGACCGTGTTCATCAGCCACGGCGATTGCCTGGCAGACGCCGAATACGTCGCAAACCGCGTGCGCGAAAAATTCGGTGTGAAGAACATTTATATCAACTTCATCGGTCCTGTCATCGGCGCACACTCCGGCCCCGGCACCGTAGCGCTGTTCTTCATCGGCGAGCACAGATAAAGGAGCATATACTATGTTAAACGGCAACACGATAGAGCTCGGCGTATGCTACTACCCGGAGCACTGGGATACTTCGTTCTGGAAAGAGGATATGCTGCGCATGAAATCCTACGGCATCGGTGTCATCCGCGTGGCGGAATTTGCGTGGAACCTCTTTGAGCCGGAGGAAGGGCGCTTTGACGACAGCTTTTGGGACCGCTTTTTAAATGTGGCAAAGGACTGCGGGATGCAGGTCATCTTCTGCACGCCCACCGCGACCCCGCCCGCCTGGCTGACGGAAAAATACCCGGAAGTATTAAACTGTGATATTTACGGCCACCCGGTCTACCACGGTATGCGCAAGCACCACAACATGACATCCCCCGTGTATCTCGATTTTGTAAAGAAGATCGTTGAGCACATTGCGGCGCATTACAGCGCACATCCTGCGATCATCGGCTGGCAGATCGACAATGAAGTCAACTGCGAAACAAACAGCTACCACGCGCCGAGCGACCACGAGGCGTTCAGAAAGTACCTTAAAGAGAAATACGGCACGCTCGAAAACCTGAACCGCGCCATGGGCACAACATTCTGGAATCAGACCTACACGGACTGGGAGCAGGTTCACCTTTCGCGCTACACGCTCGCAAACTCCAACAATCCGCACATGATGCTGGAGGAAAAGCGTTTCATTTCCGAAGCGGCCATAAACTACATCGGCATACAGGCGGATATTATCCGGAAATATCGCCGTCCGGAGCAATTTATCACGACAAACGGACTTTTCGGCGTGCTCGATAACCACAAGCTCGTCAAGGAAAAGCTTGACTTCATGACGTATGACAGCTACCCGAACTTCGCGTTTGCGATGGAGGGCAGCAAGCTCTCTCCGCGCTCCCTGCGCGACCGCGAAACATCCTTTAACCTTGCAAAAACGCGAAGCGTCTCAAACCGCTTCGGTATCATGGAGCAGCAATCCGGCCCCGGCGGTTGGAACACCCGCCTTCTGCAGCCCGCGCCGAAGCCGGGTCAGTTAAGACTGTGGACTATCCAGTCCATCGCGCACGGTGCAGATTTTGTCAGCTACTTCCGCTGGCGTACCTGCACATTCGGCACAGAAATGTACTGGCACGGATTATTGAACTATGATAATTTTCCGAACCGCCGCACGGAAGAGCTTTTGCGCGTAAGCGAGGATATTCAGAAGATTCAGCGCATCGCGGGCACAAAGCATACGGCAAAGTTCGCAATCCTCTGCGACTACGACAATGAGTGGGACGGCATGGAGGACAAATGGCACGGACCCTTGAACCGGGAGAGCACCGACGGGTGGTTCAAAGCCTTGCAGCGCGCGCACATCCCGTTCGAGTTCGTCAACATCAACGACGAGGGCACGTCCCAGCCGCTCGGGAACTTCACGGCTGCTGTGTACCCGCACCCAACCATCATGACGCCCGCCCGCGCGGAAATATTACGCGCTTACGCCGAAAACGGCGGCACTCTTTTCTTCGGCTGCCGCTCCGGCTATAAAGATATTGACGGGCAGTGCCCCATGATGCCGATGCCGGGGCTCTTAGCGCCGCTGACCGGCTGCACCGTGGAGGATTTCACGTTCATCGGCCCGGCGGACGAAAAGGAATACATGACGCTCGGCGAAAAGAAAATCCCCGCGCCGACGTTTAACGATATTCTGCGCCCGGATTTTGAAAGCTGCGAGGTGCTGGCGACGTATGACGGCAACTATTACAACGGCAAGCCCGCGCTGACCAAAAATACCGTCGGCAAAGGCACGGTCTACACCTGTGGCTCCGTTTTTGCGGAGGAGACCGCTGCGGCGCTCTTGGAGCTGCTGCCGAAAGCAGAGCTTTGCCCTGTGACGGGCTGGCTGGAGCTGCCCGAGGAGATCGAGCTCACGGTGCGTACAAACGAGAAAAACGGCCGCAGCTACGCGTTTTTGCTGAACTACACCGCACAGCCGCAAACCGTCACCGTGCAAAAACCGACGAAGGAGCTGCTTACACGCGAAACGCTCGACGGCACATATACCATGGAGCCTTACGGCGTGCTTGTGCTCGATAAACCACAATAAACGACAAAGGCCGTTACGATAAACATTTTGGGAGGAATTCATATGAAAGAGGAAGAAAAAATCTTTGCCGGGAAGTTTTTCTGCCCCGGTCACCCGGACTTGAAAGCCATCAAGCTGCGCTGCCACAACCTTTGCAGCGCCTATAATGCAACGCTCGAAGACGAAGCCGAAAAGCGTAATGCAATCGTGCACCAGATCTTCGGCGATTTCGGCGAGGGCTCGTTTGTGCAGGGGCCGATCCAGATCCACTATGGCACGCACACGCACATCGGCAAGAGCTTTTTCGGCAACTTCAACCTGACCATTCAGGATGACGCGCCCGTGACCATCGGTGACCGCTGCAACTTCGGCCCGAACGTGACCATCGTCACGCCGATGCACCCGATCATCGCAGAGGAACGCCGCGTGCTGAAAACAAAGGACGGCCGTGAAATTCGCGTTTGCTACGCAAAACCCGTCACCATCGGCAACGATTGCTGGTTCGGCGCAAACGTCGTTGTATGCCCGGGCGTAACCATCGGCGATAACTGTGTCATCGGTGCAGGCAGCGTGGTAACGAAGGACATTCCGTCAAACAGCGTAGCCGTCGGCAACCCCTGCCGTGTACAGCGCACCATTACGGAAGCAGACAGCATGAAATATCATCCGGAACGCTTCGGCGAAGATGAATTCGTGTTTGACGAATAAACTGAGCTTATAATACGCAAAAACAGCTCCGAGCTTTTCGCCCGGAGCTGTTCTCAATTCATCTTAATTCGAATTAGAAGTAAACGACCTGATTCTTCTCTGCGCTCTCAAAGATCGCTTCCATCAGCTTCATCAGCTGGCGCTGCTGGTCGTGCGTGACGATTTGCTCTGCTTCGCCGTTGACAACTGCTGCGATGTTGCGATAATAATCGTGAATGTCGCAGTCGATTCTCGGCAGCGGAAGCTCGCTGATCGTTTCCGGCGTTCTCGGCGCCATGGTCTTCGTGAGGCCTGCTGCGGTGACGATCGGCACTGCATCGTGCTCTTCGTCCGCCGTTGCGATGACGATCTTGCCGTTGACCTGGAAGTCATCGATGACAGCCGTGCCGTTCAGACCTTCGACATACCAACGCGGCAGGTTGATGAAGTTGCTCGTGCCGACTTCTACGGTGAACACGAGATCGTTATCAAACTTGAACGTAGCGGTGAAGCCGTCGTCCACTTCTTCGTTCGTTACGTTGGACAGCGTTGCGTAAACGGAAACCGGCATTTTGCCCATCATCATGTTCATCTGGTCAAGGAGGTGCACGCCCCAGTCAAGAACCATGCCGCCGCCCTGTGCCTTCGTGTTTCTCCAGTCGCCCGGGATACCGCGGGAACCGTGAACACGGGACTGAATGGCGAAAACACGACCGAGCTGGCCGGACTTTGCAATCTTCTCCGCAACGCGGAAATCCTCGTCCCAACGGCGGTTCTGATGAACCGTGAAGACGGAGCCGGTACGCTTGGAGGCTGCAATCATCTCTTCGAGATCAGCGGTGCAAAGCGTGACCGGCTTCTCGCTGATGGCAACCTTGCCCGCTTCCATAACCTGAATGCAAACCTTCTTGTGCTGATCGTTCGGGATTGCGACCGTTACAACATCAACGGTCTTGTCGGCAAGCAACTCCTCAAAAGAGCTGTATGCGTGAATACCGTTTTCCTCAGCAACTTTGTTGCGCTCCGGCTTAATATCGTATACGCCTGCAAGCTCTACAACACCCGGGATTTCCTGTAATCTCTTCGTGTGCCAGCCGCCCATGCCGCCGTAGCCCACGACTGCTACTCTTACTACTTTAGACATAATTAATTGGACTCCTCTCGATTTAAAATAAATAACCTGTCTGCGCTCTCTAAACTACGCGCTATACACCTTATTATACTAAAAGACACGCAAGTTTCAAGGTGTTTTTATAGATTTTTGCATCTTGACCGCGATTTCGGCGAAAGATACAAAGACCACCTGCGCAAAACTGTGTATAAATCCCACGTTTGATTGGAAATCGGCGCAAAAGGAATTTAGCCCCTTGAGTTTTTTCACCCGATGTGCTACGATGAATCTGAATAACACGTGAATACACCGGAAAGGTTGATTATATCTATGAAAATGTCATTTCGCTGGTACGGCCCGGACGACCCCGTGACCCTCCAAAATATTCGTCAGATTCCGAACATGCAGGCCATCGTCACCGCTGTATACGATGTGCCCGTCGGTGAAGTTTGGAGCCGCAAGAGCATTGCCGCTCTGAAAAAACAAACGGAAGATAACGGCCTGCAATTTGAGGTCATTGAAAGTGTGCCGGTGCACGAGGACATCAAACTCGGCAAACCCACGCGCGACCGCTATATCGAAAATTACTGCGAGAACATCCGCCGCCTTGCCGAGGCCGGCATCTGCTGCATCTGCTACAATTTCATGCCGGTGTTTGACTGGACGCGCACGCAGCTTGACCACCGCCTGCCGGACGGCTCTACAAGCCTTGTCTACTATAAAGAGCAGGTGGATGCCGTGGACCCGCTGAAAAGCGACAGCGATCTCACGCTGCCCGGCTGGGACGCAAGCTACACGCGCGAGGAGCTGAGGGCCGTCGTGGCGGAATACAACAAAATGACCGAGGAAGACCTTTGGGCAAACCTCACTTATTTTCTTGAGCGCATCATTCCCGTCGCTGCGGAATGTGATGTGAACATGGCCATTCACGAGGACGACCCGTGCTGGAGCATTTTCGGACTGCCACGCATTATCACGTGCGAAAAGAATCTCGACCGCTTCCTGAAAATCGTCGATGACCCGCACAACGGCATCACGCTGTGTACCGGCTCGCTCGGATGCAACGCCGAAAACGATGTGGTGCACATGGCGGCAAAATACGCCGCGATGGGCCGCATCCATTTCGTTCACGCCCGCAACGTCGCCGTGCTGGAAAACGGTTTTGAGGAGCGCGCACACTACTCCGCATGCGGCTCGCTCGATATGTATGCCATTTTGAACGCGCTCTACAAAAACGGTTTCAACGGTTACATCCGCCCGGACCACGGCAGAATGATCTGGGGCGAGACCGGCCGCGCCGGCTATGGCCTTTACGACCGTGCCCTCGGCGCCGCGTACTTAAATGGCCTGTGGGAAGCCATCACAAAGCGCAACTCCAATATGGAGCGATAAATTAAAGCCAACAAAAAAACCGATGCAGTCGAAACTCTGCATCGGTTTTTTTAATAGATACCGTAAGCTTCACCTTCTGTTTTACCGCAGCGAACACAGGTTTTGGGGTAGTTGATCGTAGCAGCTTTCCAATCATGCCCAAGCGGCTCGCCTTCCGTCATACCGCAATATACACAGGTTTTCGGCTCGGTGCAGGTGGCTTCCTTCCATTTATGCGCACAGGTGCAGGTCGTAAGAAGAAAGCATACCAACAGCATGACCAAAATTACTCGTCCCCAGCGTTTAAGCATTGCTTTTCTCTCCTGTCTCTCCTCTTTTCCCAATTTTAGATGAAATATGTCTAAAAGTCAATAGATAAAATCCGTCTACATATACTTTGAGTGGATACCACTCAAAGCAGGTGAAAAAATTGACGGAAAACAGAATACGCGATCTGCGGGAGGACTCTGATTTAACGCAGCAGCAAGTCGCAGATGCAATCGGCATTACACAGCGCAAATACAGTTATATCGAAACAGGCCAGCAGCAGCTTACGGACGACATTCTAATTAAACTCGCAAACTTCTATAACGTGAGCATTGATTATCTCTTGCGGCAGACGGCGAACCCCAAACGAAATCTCTGACGTAAAATTCCCGAAAAGTCGTTTGTTAGGCTTGACAATTATTCAAAAAAAGGGTAACTTTATAGATAAGAACGCCGACAAAAATGCGGCGTTTTGTTTCCGTATGCAAAAACGCAAAAGCACTTTGCGATTATTTGCAAATACACTGACAAAAATACTAAAACAAAGGAGTGGAGAAAATGGACGCTGGCAGTAGTGGCGGTGCGGTTCCTCGAGAACGGATGCAGCCGCCCGCAGAAAAACAGGCGATTTTCTCCGCTTGTTTTTTGCGTGACCTTACATTTGTAAACGGCTAAGCTCAAACCGTATCGTCCGATTGCCGATTTTTGCACGATTGCAGAGAAAGGACGGACGAACTATGTTGGATACGTTGGACAAAATTTTAGAGCTGCTGGAGAATAAAGATTTCCCCCAGTTGGGCAATCTTCTGAAAGACATGAACCCGGCAGACGTGGCAGAACTTTTTGAAGACCTGCCGCGTGAAAAGATGGCGCTTGTGTTTCGCCTGCTCCCAAAAGAGCTTGCAGCGGACGCGTTCGCTTATATGAATCCGGACGAACAGACGGTGCTTGTTGAAGCATTCAGTGATAAAGAGCTGCACGACGTCGTGAACGAGCTGTATGTGGACGACGCTGCAGACATGATTGAAGAAATGCCCGCAAACCTCGTCAAGCGCATTCTGCGACACACGGACGCCGAAACGCGCGTACTCATTAACCAGATTTTAAATTACCCCAAAGACAGCGCGGGCTCCATCATGACGATGGAATACGTCGATTTGAAGCGCGGCATGACGGTGGAGGAGGCGTTTGACCGCATCCGTGCCATCGGCGTGGAAAAAGAGACGGTGTACACCTGCTATGTCACGGACAGCCGCCGCAAGCTGAAAGGCATTGTGACCGTGAAAGACCTGCTGCTTGCCCCGAAAAACGAGCTGATCCGCAATATCATGGAAACGAACATTATTTACGTTTCCACCCATACCGATAAAGAAGAAGTGGCCTCCCTGTTCGGGAAGTACGATTTTCTTGCCGTGCCGGTCGTCGATAACGAAGAGCGCCTTGTGGGCATTGTCACCGTTGACGACGCGATCGATGTTATTCAGGATGAGGCGACGGAAGATATCGAAATGATGGCGGCTATCACGCCGACCGATAAGCCGTACATGAAGACGGGCGTTTTTGCCACATGGAAAAAACGTATCCCGTGGCTTTTGCTCCTCATGATCTCCGCTACATTTACGGGCAGCATCATCACCTCGTTTGAAGATGCGCTTTCCGCTTCCATTGTGCTGACGGGTTTTATCCCCATGCTGATGGACACGGGCGGCAACGCGGGCAGCCAGGCTTCGGTCTCCATCATCCGCGGTCTTTCCCTCGGCGAGATCGAATATAAAGACATCGGGCGTATCCTCTGGAAGGAGGCGCGCGTGGCTTTTTTGTGCGGTGTTTCGCTTGCCGCCGCAAACTTTGTCAAATTGCTGCTCGTTGATCGTGTGACCATCCCGGTCGCCATCGTTGTGTGCAGCACGCTTGTTGTAACGGTGCTCGCTGCAAAGCTTGTCGGCTGCTCGCTGCCGGTGCTTGCAAAGCGCATCGGTTTTGACCCGGCCGTCATGGCCAGTCCATTCATCACGACCATTGTAGACGCGCTTTCCTTGCTGATCTATTTCCGCATTGCGTGCGCGGTGCTGCATATCGGTTAACTTTATCCATCAAGGGAGGCTGCTGTTATGAACCAAAAAGATATTGAAACGCTTGCAATCGCGCTGCCGGAAGACATTTTAAAAGCAAAATGGTGCGGCGATTTTGACCGCGCGTTCCACCTTATCGACCTATACCTTGCAAACGAGAAAGTCCCGGCGTTTATGAAAACACGCCTTGCACTGGAGCGTGAGGTCTTGAAAGCACTGCCGACGGGCTACACATACAGCGAAGAAGACGCTTTGGCGCTCGTGCAGAAGGAAATTCCGGATTTCACGAAGGCAGAGCTTGACGCATTGCGTGACCGCGGCGCCATCGACTGGATCTACATCAACGGCAAAACGACGTATTCCCGCACGTTCTACGATACGCTTTTGGGCGTTTACCCGGATATCGCCACGCGTGCAGGCAAGCCGCCGAAGGACAAAAGTGATCGCGTGGAATTTCTGCGCCAAAATGTACGCGACATGAAAAAAGACGGCGACGCGCTGTGGAGCATTCAGCTGCGCGCCCAGTTCCGTCTGCATGACGATGTTTTCCGTCCCGGCGAAGAACTGACCGTGCATCTTCCCGTACCGAAGAACGCGATGAACATGCGCGACATTGAGATTCTTTCGACCTCCCACCCCATTTATAAGCTTGCAGATGAAAATGCACCCGCGCGCACGGTCTCATTCCGCGGCAAATTCGAGAAAAACGAAACCTTCTGGGTCGAATACAAATATCTTTCCTATGTGAAATACAACAACCTCGAATCCGCACAGGTCAGTGCAGAGCAGCCGACGTTCGACACCGAGGAGCTTTACCCGCACATTCGCTTCACGCCGCTCATCCGTGCGCTTTGCAAAGAGCTTTCCGGCGATGAGAAGAACCCGCTTCTGCTTGCACGCAGATTTTACGACTACTGCACGAAGGTCGGTACATATTCGTATGTGCGCGAATACTTCACGCTGCCGGGCAGCATTCCGGATTATTACGGCGCGGGGCTGCACGGGGATTGCGGCGTGCAGGCGCTGCTGTTCATCACGCTGTGCCGCTGCGCAGGTATTCCTGCCCGTTGGCAGAGCGGCCTGTTCGTCACGCCGGATGACACCGGCTGCCACGACTGGGCGCAGTTCTACATTGCTCCCTACGGCTGGCTGTTTGCAGACCCGTCCTTCGGCGGCAGTGCGCACCGCATGGGCGACAGCGAGCGCAACGACTTCTACTTCGGCAATCTCGACCCGTTCCGCATGGCGGCAAACAGCGAGCTTCAGGCGGATTTTGACCCGCCAAAGACACAGCTGCGCATCGACCCGTTCGACAACCAGCGCGGCGAAGCCGAATACGCAGATGTCGGCATCCGCTGGATGGACAAGGAGTGCGACTGGAAGACCATCGAAATGAAGAAGCTCTCTTAATTTAAAACGTTAAATGCCCGCCGTGCTTTTGCACGCGCGGGTATTTTTGACCGTAAAGGAACAGATCTATGGAAACGAAACTCGATATTCTGCGGCGCTATTTCGGTTACACGTCCTTTCGCCGCGGTCAGGAGGAAATTGTAGACGCACTGCTCACGGGCCGCGATGCGCTGTGCGTCATGCCGACGGGCGCAGGCAAATCCGTGTGCTATCAGGTGCCGGCACTCCTGCTGCCGGGCATCACGCTTGTCATCTCCCCGCTCATTTCGCTGATGAAAGATCAGGTAGAATCGCTGACGCAGGCGGGCGTGCACGCGGCATACCTCAACAGCTCACTCACCCCGGCACAGTACAGCCGCGCACTGCACAATTTATCCGAGGGGTTGTATAAGCTCGTCTACGTCGCGCCGGAACGCCTTTCGACCGAGAATTTCCGCACGGCCGTAGAGAACCTCAATATTTCTCTCATCGCCGTGGATGAAGCGCACTGCGTCTCTCAGTGGGGGCAGGACTTCCGCCCGGACTATTTAAAGATTGCGGAATTTGCCGAAAGTTTGAAAAATCGCCCGACGATCGGCGCATTCACCGCCACGGCAACAAAAGCCGTGCGCAAAGACATTGCGGAGCACCTGCACCTCATTGACCCCGTGCGTATCACGACGGGCTTCGACCGCCCGAACTTATATTTCGGCGTGCAGATGCCGCACAGTAAGGCGCTGGCGCTTTTGAAGCTCATTGAGGAACGCCCGGGCAAATGCGGCATTGTGTACTGCTCCACGCGCCGCACCGTGGAAGAAGTGGACGCGCTTTTAAACGACAAGGGCATCCCTTCCACGCGCTACCACGCCGGTCTGCCGGAGGAAGAACGCAGGCGGAATCAGGACGATTTCGTCTATGACCGCAAGCCCATTATGGTCGCGACGAACGCGTTCGGCATGGGCATCGATAAATCCAACGTGTCGTTCGTCATCCACTACAACATGCCGAAAAACCTCGAGAGTTATTATCAGGAAGCCGGGCGTGCCGGGCGCGACGGCAGCCCCGCCGAGTGTATTTTGCTTTACAGCCCGCAGGACGTGCGCACGAACCGCTATTTAATCGAAAACAGCGACCCGAACCCCGACCTCGACTTTGAAACGCAGGAAAAGCTCCTCCAGCGCGAATACGACCGTCTGCGAAAAATGACATATTACTGCACGACGGCCGATTGCCTGCGCGCATTCATCTTAAAATACTTCGGCGAGCCCGCCGAGGAATACTGCGGCAATTGCTCCAGCTGCGCGGGCGGCTCCGTTTTGGTAGAGGCCACCGTGGAAGCACAGCAGGTGCTCTCCTGCGTGGCGCGCACCGGGCAGCGGCTCGGCATCAGCATGATCTGCGACATTCTGCGCGGCAGCGAAAATGAGCGTGTTTTGCAAATGAATCTGCAAACACAGTCCACCTACGGGCTCATGCGCGAAAAGCCGATTTTCGAAATCAAGCGTATCATCGACGCACTTTTGATGCAGGAATTGCTCATCCAGACCGACGGGCAATACCCGGTTTTAAAGCTGACGCAGAACGCGCGGCCGGTTTTGCTCGGGGAAAAAAGCTTTGAAATGCGTATTCCCGTGCCGCAGGAAAAAGCGAAGAAGCCGGACAAGGCCGCAGGCGATGCCGACCCGGAGCTTTTCGCACGGCTGAAAAAGCTGCGTGCCGCGCTTGCCGCAAAAGCGAGCGTGCCGGCCTACGTCGTTTTCACCGACGCCACTTTGCGCGATATGTGCGCCAAAATGCCGACAGACGAACAGGAACTTTTGCAAGTCTCCGGCGTGGGCGAGCGCAAGGCGCATCGCTACGGCAAGGCCTTTTTGGAAGAGATCAACCGCAAAGTGGAGGAAGAATAAATGGAACAAGCAAAGCACAAATTCAATCTTGTCGACCACATCGAGGTGCGCGGTGCGCGCGTGCACAACCTCAAAAACATTGACGTCCATGTGCCGCTGCATAAGATCGTTGGCGTAGCGGGTGTTTCGGGCTCCGGCAAATCGTCGCTTGCGCTCGGTGTTTTGTATGCAGAGGGCTCGCGGCGGTATTTGGAGTCGCTTTCCACTTACACGCGCCGCCGTATGACGCAGGCGGCACAGGCGCAGGTGGATGAAGTTCTATATGTCCCGGCCGCGCTCGCACTGCACCAGCGCCCCAATGTCCCGGGCATCCGCAGCACATTCGGCACGGGCACGGAGTTACTCAACAGCCTGCGCCTGATGTACTCGCGCCTTGCAAGCCACCGCTGCCCGAACG
>ERZ779885.602-NODE-602-length-40726-cov-4.306557_pt1 | contig 40726 bp, 28 predicted proteins | sample MGYA00511554_ERZ779885 | MGnify/ENA primary metagenome ERZ779885 (study PRJEB29588, sample SAMEA2160998) | human gut metagenome | biome: human gut; feature: human-associated habitat; material: faeces | place: Denmark | collected 2008/2010 ... | reverse complement strand
CCCAGCCGATACAATCGCCGACGACACCCGGGTAATCATAACGAGGCATCGACCGATACTCCCTCAAAAACGGAATAAGCCGGATAAGTTCGTTTTAGATATTTCATGTCGGGCTTTACAAATTGTAAAGCCCGATTGTTTTTGTAAAATACTGTTATCGAACGAAATCGCAAAATAAAAACAGGGAAAGACAAATCTTTCCCTGTTTTTATTCATAAGGTTCTTCAACACCAACAATGGTATGTCCATCGATTGTGATGGATTGGGTATCGTCCATATAGTAAACTTGTTGTGCCCATCTGCCCATATTGATCCAAGTGTCATATTGGGAATAATATGTTTTAGTTATGTTTCTACCCTTTCATGTGTAATAAACGTGATAGGGTCGAAATTTTATACCCATTATGCAGTTGGTAGGTACATAAATTGCAGTAATTTTGTGCCCCGGAAAGAAATAGAGCAAAAATCCGCTACCATATCATGTATCGACGAAAAAAAGACTTGCTGCGGTTTGTGCGCAGCGGGCAACCTATGACCGTGCGTCAACAGGTATATCTGGCCGCCCAATTGAGCGTGCCTTCTATTTTCGCGCAGATCTCGTCGGTAATCATGCAATATATCGACGCCTCTATGGTCGGGAGTTTAGGTGCGAACGCGTCGGCCTCCATCGGACTTGTCTCTACGACTACGTGGTTGTTCATGGGACTATGTACATCGGTGGCCGCTGGATTTGCCGTGCAGGTGGCGCATCTTCTTGGTGCCAAAGACGACAAGGGAGCTCGCGTGGTATTGCGTCAGGCACTTGTTTTATCCTTGCTTTTCGGTTTTTTGTTGGCCGCCATAGGTTGCGGTATCAGCGGATATTTACCCCGTTGGCTCGGTGGAGACGAAGCGATTCGGCACGATGCGACGGGGTATTTTATGATTTACGCCCTTTCACTGCCTGCACTCCAACTCAATATGTTGGCCGGCAGCATGTTGCGATGCAGCGGGAATGTATATATACCGAGCGTATTAAATATGCTCATGTGCGTGATGGACGTGATATTCAATCTTTTCCTGATATTCCCTTCCCAAACATATGAAATAGCCGGTTTCTCCTTTTATCTTCCCGGTGCAGGATTGGGTGTAGAAGGAGCGGCTTTGGGTACGGCTCTCGCATTGCTTGTTACGGCTTTGCTGATGCTTTACTTTCTATGCTTCCGCTCACCCGAATTGGGGTTACGTCATCGCCGGGAAAAACTTTTTTTTACAGGCGATTGTCTGCGTCGGGCTTTCCGCATCGGTCTGCCTATGGGGTGCGAACGTATTATCATGTGCGGTGCACAGATCATGTCGACGGTTATCGTGGCCCCATTGGGGATATATGCCATAGCGGCCAACGCTTTTGCGATTACGGCCGAGAGCCTTTGCTATATGCCCGGCTACGGAATCGCCGATGCCGCCACGACGCTGGTAGGGCAAAGTCTCGGTGCAAAACGCCATGATTTGGCACGGAGTTTCGCCCGCATCACCGTAATTATGGGTATGGCGGTCATGACGGTAATGGGTACCATCATGTACCTTGCTGCACCTTTGATGATAGGTGTCATGACACCGGTTCCCGAAGTCGTTTCGTTAGGCGTTTCCATTTTACGTATCGAAGCGTTTGCCGAACCGATGTTCGCTGCCGCCATTGTGGCTTACGGCGTGTTTATCGGAGCCGGCGATACATTGGTTCCGGCAACGATGAATTTCGTGAGTATTTGGGCCGTTCGTCTTACGCTGGCCGCTTTACTGGCTCCTTCTATGGGACTGCGCGGCGTGTGGATTGCGATGTGCATCGAACTCTGTTTCCGAGGTATGATATTCCTCGTCCGCATGAAATGGGGAAGATGGATCAAGCGACTGTAAATCGGTATTTCGGGTTGGTAAAAACGGAATTCGTATACAATACGAGCCATATATATGTTCTATTTTTGCATCGATGAAAATAGGATTGAATCAGAAAATATAATGAAAGATCATCAAGTTATGGAGCAAATAAAAAATACCGAATTCGAGGGCGAACGTCCGCTGTTTGCCTCTCACGGCCTTTATCTCGAAAATGTAACCATTCATGCCGGAGAGTCAGCTTTGAAAGAGTGTTCCCGCATCGAAGCCGTAAATTGCCGCTTCGAAGGGAAATATCCTTTTTGGCACAACGACGGGTTTGTCATACGCCATTGTCTTTTTACCGAAGGAGCACGGGCGGCCTTATGGTATTCCCGCAATCTCGAAATGAGCGATACGGTAGTCGATGCGCCGAAAATGTTCCGGGAGATGGAAAACATTTGCCTGAAAAACATACAGTTGACCGATGCCGCCGAGACCCTGTGGCACTGCCGCAATATCGATTTGAAAGACGTCCATATCGAAAAGGCCGATTATCTATTCATGCACAGCGAGAATATCCGTATCGAAGATTACCGGCAGCAGGGAAACTATTCGTTCCAGTATTGCCGCAATGTGGAGATACGCCGTGCGGTGATCGACTCGAAAGACGCATTTTGGAATTCCGAAAACGTTACCGTCTACGATTCTGAAATCGACGGTGAGTATTTAGGTTGGCACTCACATAACCTGCGTTTGGTCAATTGTAAAATTTCAGGAACACAACCGCTCTGTTACGCGCATGGTTTAGTGCTGGAAAATTGTATCTTTGCTCCCGACGCCGACCTCGCTTTTGAATACAGCACCGTGCAAGCGACCATCGACAGTGCCGTGTGCAGCGTAAAGAATCCGACAAGTGGCCGCATCGTTGCCCAGAGCTTCGGAGAAATCATTATCGACGAAAACATCAAAGCTCCGGCCGACTGCGAAATAAAACGATATAACGAACTGTAAACCCAATCGAGTTATGAAGTACGATTTCGATACAGAGATTTCCCGCCGGGGAACCTGCTCTTACAAATGGGACTCGGCAGCACGAGAAGATGTGTTGCCCATGTGGGTGGCCGATATGGATTTCCGTACGGCCGAGCCCATCATAGAAGCCTTGCGCCGTCGGACGGAACACGGCATTTTCGGCTATACGCGCGTTCCCGATGCTTACTATGAGGCTCTCACCCGATGGTTCGAGCGTCGGCATGGTTGGACTATCCGGCGCGACTGGGTTATCTACACATCGGGTGTCGTACCGGCAGTATCGGCCATTATCAAAGCTCTTACCGCTCCGGGCGACCGGGTTTTGGTACAGACACCGGTGTACAACTGTTTCTTTTCGTCGATACGCAACAACGGCTGCGAAACGGCGGTCAGTCCTCTTGTATATGCCGATGGTACTTACACCGTCGATTTCGACGACTTCGAAAAAAAGGCCGCCGATCCGCGAGTAAAACTTTTCTTGTTGTGTAACCCTCACAATCCCGGAGGTCGGGTATGGACACGTGAAGAACTTATCCGCATGGGCGAGATATGTATTCGTAATGGTGTGTATATCGTGGCCGACGAAATTCATTGCGAGCTGGTTTTTCCGGGGAATGTTTACATTCCTTTTGCCTCCCTTTCGCCCGAATTTTCCTCTCACTCTGTAACCTGCAATTCGCCCAGCAAGGCTTTCAATATCGCCGGATTGCAAATCGCCAATATCATCGCCCCCGATGATGACATACGTGCCCGGATAGACAGGGCAATCAATATCAACGAAGTATGCGACGTAAACCCGTTCGGGGTGGAAGCTCTCATCGCCGCCTATAACGAGGGGGAAGAATGGCTGTCGCAGTTGCTCGCATATTTGAAGGGAAACGACGATTTCACGTGGGATTTCTGTCGTCGGAACCTACCGCAGTTTCCTCTCACACGCCTTGAAGGGACTTATCTCGAATGGATGGATTGCAAAGCTATCGGTCTTGCATCGGCAGACTTGGAGAGACGCCTTATCGACGAAGCCGGTCTGTGGCTCAATGCCGGTACGATGTACGGAGCCGAAGGCGAAGGATTCATGCGTTGGAACATTGCTTGTCCCCGCTCCCGTCTCGCCGAGGGATTGAAACGCTTCCAGCAATATGTCTCTTCATTATAAAAAATAGAAACTCCCGTTTATTGATGCCCTCATGGTATCATATAGTTGAGGCTCATAGAACTTGAATTGTCGGTTCGGTATAATGGTATCATTCCAAACTGAGTGCCATACGAGTAGTCTGTTCAAGCACAGCCGAAGCGCAAAGGAGGGAAACGAAGTCAACCGAGGTCGGTAGGCCCGACGAGGAATCTCTAACACGCCACACTGCTCATTGTCATCTCGAACGAAGGTGAGAGATCCCATGCCATACGCTCACTTAGATTGAGATTCTTCACTTCGCTCACGCTGCGTTCAGAATGACAGCACACCGTAAAGGCTGCATCGCTTGGTTATGTCATTCCGAGCGAGGGCAATAACCCGACGAGGAATCTCGTGCTCTTTGTTTGAAATTCTTCGCTTCACTGTATTTCATTCAGAATGACATGCCGTTTGCAAGAGACTCTTCCTTCCTCCTACCAGTAGTTCGGAATCTCATCATTTCTTTTTTATTGGGGATTCTTTATTTTGCTTACGTTAGGTCTGTATATCAATTCTTACCCTAAAAGAAACATAGAAGAGCGGGCTGTGTTTGTAAAAGCACAGCCCGCTCTTCTATGGAGGAAAACTTTCATTATCTTACGAATAGCAGCTCCCGATATTTGGGCAATGTCCACAAACGGTCATCGACAGCCAATTCGAGCTTATCGATATGATACCGTATTTCATCGAGTTTCGGTACGATCACATCGTGATAAGCAATCGCCTTTTCCCGTTCGTTCGCAATGCGGTTGGCCACTTTCCGAGCTTCGACCAATTCATCGACTTTTGCTTTGATGGCGATTTCCCGCTCGGCGATCTCTTCGATGATTTCGAGATTCTTGGCAGAAAGACGCGCCGCCTTATCGGCAGGGAACAGATCTCTCATCTTATATACATTATCTATAAGCGTCGACTGGTAAGATGTTGCTACGGGTATGATATGGTTCATCACCAGATCGCCTAAAACACGAGCCTCGATCTGTATTTTCTTGGTATAAGTTTCCCACTTCACCTCATTGCGAGCCTCCAACTCTTTACGGGTCATGACCCCAGTCTCCTCGAACATACGAACCGAACTTTCTTTGAGATAGTTGTCGAATATAAGTGGTACACTCGTCTCGCAATCGAGACCACGGCGGGCAGCCTCGGCTTTCCACTCGTCGCTGTAACCGTTCCCGTCGAAATGTATCGCCTTGCATTCTTTGATATAACGTCTCAGCACATGCAATATCGCCACTTGTTGGTCGGTTCCCTCGGCAATCATGGCATCGACATCTTTCTTGAACTCAACCAACTGGTGAGCTACCGCCGCATTCAGAGCAATCATGGCCGACGCACAATTGGCTTCGGAACCGACGGCACGGAACTCGAAACGGTTTCCCGTAAAGGCAAAAGGCGATGTGCGGTTACGGTCGGTATTATCGATGAGCAATTCGGGTATCTGGGGAATATTCAAGCGCATGCCGTGTTTACCACCGAGAGAGGAGAAATCATTATCGTCGCTTTCCTCTATATGGCCGAGCACCTGCGAAAGCTGCGTACCGAGGAAACTCGAAATAATAGCGGGAGGAGCTTCATTCGCCCCCAAACGATGGGCATTGGTCGCACTCGAAATGGAGGCTTTCAGCAGACCGTTATGCTTATAGACGGCCATCAACGTATTTACCACAAAAGTAATAAAGCGCAGATTATCGAGAGGAGTTTTACCGGGAGCCATGAGCAACACGCCGGTATCGGTGCCGAGCGACCAGTTATTGTGTTTGCCCGACCCGTTCACACCCTTGAACGGCTTCTCATGCAACAACACGCGGAATCCGTGATTCCGAGCCAGCTTCCGCATCAACGCCATAATCAACAGGTTATGATCGTTGGCCAAGTTACACTCCTCGAAAACAGGAGCCAACTCAAACTGATTGGGTGCGACCTCGTTATGCCGGGTTTTCACCGGAATTCCGAATTTCAACGCCTCTATTTCGAGTTCTTTCATAAAGGCGGCAACCCGGCTGGGTATCGCACCGAAATAGTGGTCTTCGAGCTGCTGGTTCTTAGAACTTTCATGCCCCATCAATGTACGACCGGTAAGAAGCAAATCGGGACGGGCGGCATAAAGTCCCTCGTCGACCAAAAAATATTCCTGCTCCCACCCCAAATAGGCAACCACCTTTTTCACTTCGGGATTGAAATAACGACACACATCGACAGCGGCTTTATCGACCGCCCGCAATGCTTTGAGCAAAGGGGCTTTATAATCGAGGGACTCGCCGGTATAAGCGATAAAAATAGTCGGAATACACAATGTATCGTCGACAATGAATGCCGGAGACGACGGATCCCACGCCGAATAACCGCGCGCTTCGAACGTATTGCGAATACCGCCGTTGGGGAAACTCGAAGCATCGGACTCCTGCTGTGCCAGTAATTTGCCCGAGAACTCTTGTATGACACCCCCTTTTCCGTCGGGTTCGATAAAAGAGTCGTGTTTCTCGGCCGTACCCTCGGTAAGCGGAGCAAACCAGTGGGTATAATGCGTAGCTCCCATCTCTACCGCCCAAGTCTTCATGCCTTCGGCGATGCGATCGGCTATCGAACGATCGAGAGGCGCTCCGTTACATATCACATTCATCAACTGCTCGTATACATCGGGAGAAAGATACTGCTGCATCTTCGCCTGATTGAACACATACTTACCGAAATATTCCGAAGGGTGTTCCGTAGGAGTCGGAACCTCGACAGGCTTTTTCTTGAAAGCCGTCTCTACAACTCTGAATCGAAGTGTTGACATTTTACGTTGCTTTTTTTAATATGGATTTTCCTCCCGGGAAACGGGACGGAACTGCGTCTGTTGCACCGGCAAAGGTACGCAAAAAAATTTTAACCGATTCGTTCCTCAATTATTTTTAAAGATAACTTTAAAATGCGACAGAATATCGCTACCTTTGCCCAAATTTTAATACACCTCGACAGTATGTGCGGAATAGTTGGATATATAGGAGACCAAGAGGCGTATCCGATACTTATCAAATCACTGAAACGATTGGAATACAGAGGCTATGACAGTGCCGGAATAGCCCTTATCAATGATACCGATGAACTCAACGTGTACAAGACCAAAGGCAAAGTAGCCGATTTGGTACACATGGTCGAAAGCAAAGACACGACAGGCCATATAGGTATCGCCCATACACGCTGGGCCACACACGGAGAGCCGAACCACATCAATGCACATCCACACTATTCGGCGTCGGGCAACTTGGCTCTGATACACAACGGTATCATAGAAAACTATGCCACCATCAAAGAGAAATTGCAAAGAGAGGGGTATGCCTTCAAAAGCTGTACCGACACAGAAGTCCTCGTACAACTTATCGAGTATGTGCAGATCTCGCACAATCTCGACCTGCTCGCCGCCGTACAGCTGGCCTTGCACGAAGTCATAGGCGCATACGCCATCGCCATACTCGACAGGAGAAACCCCGATACGATCATTGCGGCACGACAGAGCAGCCCGCTGGCGATAGGTATCGGCAAAGACGAATTTTTCCTTGCATCGGACGCCTCGCCCATCGTCGAATATACCAATCGAGTCGTCTACCTCGAAGACGGAGAAATCGCCGTATTGAAAAAAGGTGAAAAACTACATGTCGTCACTCAGAACAACGCCAAAGTAAATCCGAAAATCAACACGATAAAACTCAACATCGGACAGCTCGAAAAAGGCGGATACCCCCACTTCATGTTGAAGGAAATTTTCGAGCAACCCGACTGTATCAAAGATTGTATGCGAGGACGTGTCAGCATCGACGGATCCGACATCGCCCTATCGGCCATTATCGACAACAAAAAACGACTGCTCAGCGCACGCCGTTTCATCATCGTTGCCTGCGGAACATCTTGGCATGCCGCCCTGATAGGAAAATATCTCATCGAACAGTTCTGCCGATTCCCGGTAGAGGTGGAATATGCCTCGGAATTCCGCTACCGTAATCCGGTCATCAATGAAAACGACGTCGTCATCGCCATCTCCCAATCGGGCGAAACAGCCGACACGTTAGCCGCCATCGAAGAAGCCCGGAAACGAGGCGCTTTCGTTTACGGTATCTGTAACGCCATCGGCTCATCGATCGCCCGGGCCACCGACACGGGATCGTTCATACACGTAGGGCCCGAAATCGGTGTGGCATCGACCAAAGCATTCACGGGACAAGTTACGGTACTCACCATGCTGGCACTTTCGCTGGCTCATGCCAAAGATTGCATTTCGCCCGAAGAATTGCAAAAGATCGTCTGCGAGCTGAATCGGATACCCGATAAAATGAAACAAGTGCTGAAACTCAATGACAGTATCGCACAACTTTCAAAAATTTTCACCTACGCCCATAACTTCATCTACTTGGGTCGAGGGTACAACTATCCCGTAGCGCTGGAAGGGGCATTGAAACTGAAAGAAATTTCGTATATCCACGCAGAGGGTTATCCCGCCGCCGAAATGAAACACGGCCCCATAGCCCTCATCGATACCGAAATGCCCGTCGTCGTAATAGCGACTCACAACCAACAATACAAGAAAATAATCAGCAACATACAAGAAATAAAAGCTCGGCACGGTAAGGTCATCGCTTTTGTAAACGAAGGAGATACCGAGATAAAAAAAATCGCCGATTTCTGCATAGAACTGCCTCATACCGTAGCCTGCCTCGAACCGCTGATCACAACCATACCCCTGCAATTGCTCGCATATCATATCGCAATCTGCAAGGGAAAAGATGTCGACCAGCCCCGCAATCTCGCGAAATCGGTTACTGTCGAGTAAAAAGAGGGTAAATGTATAGGTTATAATTTTATGGAGCCACTCAAACACGAATGCGGCGTAGCCATGATACGGTTATTGAAACCGTTGTCGTACTATAAAGAGAAATACGGCACATGGATGTACGGACTGAACAAGCTCTATCTGCTCATGGAAAAACAACACAACCGGGGGCAGGAAGGTGCAGGACTCGCTTGTGTAAAAATGCAATCACAGCCGGGTGAGGAATATATGTTCCGGGAACGGGCGTTGGGAACAGGTGCCATTACCGAAATCTTTGAAGCCGCACACCGTGACATAGCGGCATCGACTGCGGATAAGGACCAGCTGTCCGACGCCGACTACGCTCAACGTTACATTCCTTTTGCCGGAGAATTGTATATGGGACATTTACGGTATAGTACGACCGGGAAATCGGGATTATCGTATGTCCATCCGGTATTGCGCCGCGATAATTGGAGGGTAAAGAACTTATGTCTCTGCGGGAACTTCAATCTGACCAATGTCGACGAAATCTTCGATGAAATCACCGCACAAGGCCAACACCCCCGCCAATATGCCGACACATATATCATGCTCGAACAAATGGGACACCGCCTCGATCGCGAAGCCGATAAAATGCATGACCGGCTAAAAGCCGAGGGACTGCAAGGAACGGAACTCACCCGAGCCATCGAAGACCGTATCGACGTAGCCAACGTCTTGCGCAGAACCAGCCCGGCATGGGACGGAGGATATGTCATTTGCGGCGTTACCGGTAGCGGAGAAATGTTTTCGATACGCGATCCGTGGGGACTGCGCCCCGCCTTTTGGCATGCCGACGATGAAGTCGTTGTCGTGGCATCGGAACGTCCGGTCATACAGACGACTTTCAACCTGCCGGTCGATTCCGTTCGAGAACTGCAACCGGGTGAAGCCCTACTCATCGACAAACACGGGAAATACCGTACCGAAACAATCAATTCTCCCCGCGAGAAAAAAGCCTGTTCGTTCGAACGCATTTATTTCTCCCGGGGTTCCGACAAAGACATATATCAAGAACGCAAACTATTAGGCAAGAATCTGGTAAGGCCGTTGCTCAAAGCTGTCGATAACGACATTGAGCACACGGTCTTTTCTTTCATTCCCAATACGGCAGAGGTCGCATTCTTCGGTATGATGGAAGGTTTTGAAGAATATCTCAACCGATTGAAAACAGACTATATCCTTTCCCATCAGGAGAACGTTACCCGGGAAGATCTGGAACGTATTCTCTCCATGCGCGTACGTCCCGAAAAAGTCGTCATCAAGGATATAAAACTGCGTACATTCATCGCCGAAGGCAACACCCGCAACGACCTCGCTGCACACGTCTACGATATTACTTACGGCAGCCTGACTCCCTACGTCGACAATCTGGTTGCCATCGATGACAGTATCGTACGCGGTACAACACTGAAACAGAGCATCATCGGCATACTCGACCGGTTACACCCCAAGAAGATCGTTATCGTCTCATCGTCTCCCCAAGTGCGTTACCCCGACTATTATGGCATCGACATGGCCCGCATGGACGAATTCATCGCTTTCAAAGCGGCCATCGCCTTACTTCAAGAACGGCACATGGACGATCTCATTCTCGACGTGTACCGCCGCTCATTGGCTCAGCGTTCGCTTCCGAAAGAAGACATGACGAATTATGTAAAAGAAATCTATGCACCGTTTACCGATGAAGAGATTTCGGGAAAAATAGCCCGACTCCTCACTCCTGCCGACACGCAAGCCGAAGTACAAATCGTCTACCAAACACAGGAAGGACTACGTGCTGCATGTCCCAATCATACGGGCGACTGGTACTTCTCGGGCGACTACCCGACCCCCGGCGGGACAAAACTGGTAAACGAAGCTTTTATCAAATACATAGAAAAAGAGATATTACCCCTCAAAAACTAAGCGCACTACAATGCAAGCAAAAAAAGAAGTTTTATTGATTCTCGACGACGGAAGCCGCTTCCGCGGGTACTCTTTCGGTTACGACAAAGCCGTAGCCGGAGAGGTTGTATTCAACACCGCCATGACAGGATACCCCGAAAGCCTCACCGACCCTTCTTATTCGGGTCAAATGATGGTTCTCACTTATCCGTTGGTAGGTAATTACGGCGTACCCCGCCAAACGTTTGAAGCAAACGGCATATCGACTTTTCTCGAATCGGAGAAAATCCATGCCGAAGCTATCATCGTATCGGATTATTCCGATAATTACAGCCATTGGAACGCCGTGGAAAGCCTCGGTGAATGGTTGAAAAAAGAAAAAATAGCAGGCATCACGGGTATTGATACGCGCGAACTGACCAAACTGCTCCGGGAAAAGGGCAGCATGAAAGGGAAAATCGTTTTTGAAAATGAAAGCGAAATCGATTTTGTCGATCCCAATCTCATCAATCAGGTCGCTCGCGTAAGCTGTAAAGAAGTCATTACATACGGTAACGGGAAAAAACGGGTCGTACTCGTCGATTGCGGCGTGAAACACAACATTATCCGCTGTTTGCTGAAACGCGATGTAACCGTCGTGAGAGTACCCTGGGATTACGATTTCAACACGCTGGAATTCGACGGGCTATTTATTTCTAACGGTCCTGGCGATCCCGACACCTGCGAGATAACGGTGAATCACATACGCGAAGCCATGAAAAAGGAGAAGCCCATTTTCGGTATCTGCATGGGAAACCAGTTACTCGCCAAAGCCGGCGGGGCTAAAACTTTCAAACTCAAATACGGACACCGGAGCCACAACCAACCGGTACGCATGGCTGGTACGGAAAAATGTTTCATCACTTCCCAGAATCACGGTTATGCCGTCGACAACAATACGCTGGGCGATGACTGGGAGCCTCTTTTCCTGAACATGAACGACGGTACCAACGAAGGAATCCGCCACAAACGGTTGCCGTTCTTCTCGGCGCAGTTCCACCCCGAAGCCGCCAGCGGCCCTACCGATACCGAATTTCTGTTCGACACATTTATTGATATGATTTAAAAGCCTCACCCCTATGGATACAACGATAAAAAAAGTTTTGTTATTAGGCTCAGGAGCCTTGAAAATAGGAGAAGCCGGAGAGTTTGACTATTCGGGTTCGCAAGCCCTCAAAGCGTTGCGGGAAGAAGGTATAGAGACCGTTCTCATCAATCCCAACATCGCAACGGTACAAACTTCGGAAGGTGTGGCCGACCATATCTACTTCCTTCCCGTAACTCCTTTCTTCGTAGAGAAAGTCATCGCAAAAGAACGTCCGCAAGGTATTCTGCTCTCTTTCGGCGGCCAAACGGCCCTCAACTGCGGTGTCGCCCTGTACAAAAGCGGAATTCTCGAAAAATACAACGTGCAGGTATTGGGTACTCCCGTACAAGCCATCATGGACACCGAGGACCGCGAACTCTTTGTCAAAAAACTCGATGAAATAGATGTAAAGACCATCAAGAGCGAAGCTGTCGAAAACATGGCCGACGCCCGTGCAGCAGCTGCACGGCTGGGCTATCCCGTCATCATACGGGCCGCATACGCTCTGGGTGGTTTGGGCAGCGGATTCTGCGACAACGAGGAAGAACTCGACCGACTCGTCGAGAAAGCCTTCTCTTTTTCTCCGCAGGTTCTGGTCGAGAAATCCCTCAAAGGCTGGAAAGAAATCGAGTACGAAGTCGTGCGCGACCGCTTTGACAACTGCATCACGGTGTGCAACATGGAAAACTTCGACCCGCTGGGTATCCACACCGGCGAAAGTATCGTCATCGCTCCCTCCCAGACGCTGACCAACAGCGAATACCACAAATTGCGCGAGCTGGCCATACGCATCATTCGCCATATCGGTATCATAGGGGAATGTAACGTACAATATGCTTTCGACCCCGAATCGGAAGATTACCGCGTCATCGAGGTAAACGCTCGTCTGAGCCGTTCCTCGGCACTCGCATCGAAAGCGACGGGATATCCATTGGCTTTCGTCGCCGCCAAACTGGGACTCGGTTACGGACTTTTCGACCTGAAAAACTCGGTAACACAGACGACTTCGGCCTTCTTCGAGCCGGCACTCGACTATGTAGTGTGCAAAATTCCCCGCTGGGACTTGGGTAAATTCCACGGCGTATCTCGGGAGCTGGGCAGCAGCATGAAATCGGTAGGAGAAGTGATGGCCATAGGCCGCACGTTCGAAGAAGCCATACAGAAAGGTCTTCGCATGATAGGTCAGGGTATGCACGGGTTCGTCGAAAATAAAGAACTGGTCATCGACAACATCGATAAAGCCTTGCACGAACCGACCGACAAACGCATCTTCGTCATCAGCAAAGCCATGCGTGCCGGTTACACCGTAGAACAGATACACGACCTGACCCGCATCGACCGCTGGTTTCTCGAAAAGCTGCACAACATCGTGCGTACGGCCGACGAACTCGAAAAATACAATCAACTCGAAGCCCTACCCCTCGACCTGTTGAAACAGGCCAAACGCGAAGGTTTCTCCGACTTCCAAATCGCCCGAGCCGTACTCAAAGGCGGCGACATGGACGCCAACATTCTGCGCGTGCGCATGTTCCGGAAAAGTCATGGCGTAGTACCTGTCGTGAAACAAATCGACACACTCGCCGCCGAATACCCGGCACAGACCAATTATCTCTACTTGACTTACAGCGGTACGGGAAACGACGTCCGCTACCTCGGCGACCATCGTTCGGTTGTCGTACTCGGGTCGGGAGCCTACCGTATCGGAAGCTCGGTAGAATTTGACTGGTGCGGGGTAAATGCCCTCAATACCATACGCAAAGAGGGATACCGCAGCGTCATGATCAATTATAATCCCGAAACGGTATCGACCGATTACGACATGTGCGACCGCCTCTATTTCGACGAATTAACCTTCGAGCGGGTACTCGATATTCTCGACCTCGAAAATCCTCACGGCATCATCGTATCGACCGGCGGCCAGATACCGAATAATCTGGCTCTGAAACTGGCCGATCAAGGTGTGAATATTCTCGGTACTTCTGCCCAAAGCATAGACAATGCCGAAGACCGCAACAAGTTCTCGGCCATGTGCGACCGATTGGGTATCGACCAACCGGCTTGGCGTGAGCTTACATCGATGGACGACATCAACGAGTTTATCGAAGAAGTAGGATTCCCTGTGCTGGTACGTCCCTCTTACGTACTATCGGGGGCAGCCATGAACGTATGCTCGAACCACGACGAGTTGGTGCGATTCCTCGAACTGGCCGCCAACGTATCGAAAAAACACCCTGTCGTCGTTTCGCAATTTATCGAACATGCCAAAGAGGTGGAAATGGATGCCGTCGCCGAAAACGGGGAAATCATTGCTTACGCCATCTCGGAACATATCGAATTTGCCGGTGTGCACTCGGGCGACGCTACTATACAGTTCCCGCCCCAAAAACTTTACATGGAAACCATGCGTCGCGTAAAACGCATCTCGAAACTCATTGCCAAGGAGCTGAACATCTCGGGACCGTTCAACATACAGTTCCTCGCCAAAGAAAATGCCATCAAGGTCATCGAGTGCAACTTGCGCGCTTCCCGCAGTTTCCCGTTCATCAGTAAGGTTCTGAAAATAAATTTCATCGATCTGGCTACCCGCATCATGCTGGGATTGCCTGTCGAAAAGCCGCATCATACGCTTTTCGACATCGACTATGTAGGAATCAAAGCCTCGCAATTCTCCTTCTCCCGATTGCAGAAAGCCGATCCCGTACTGGGCGTAGATATGGTATCGACGGGCGAAGTGGGCTGTTTGGGCAACGATACCGACTGCGCCATACTCAAAGCGATGATTTCGGTCGGACAGCGTATTCCCGACAAGGGTAAAGGAATCCTACTCTCGACGGGTACAGCCAAACAAAAAATCGACATGCTCGCTGCGGCCGAAAAGCTACATGAAAAAGGATATAAACTCTACGCCACGGGAGGTACTCACAAAATGCTCGCAAGCAACGGTATATCTTCGACACTCGTTGCATGGCCCGGTGAAAATGGAGCCCCGCAAGCTCTCGACCTGTTGCACAAAAAAGAGATAGACCTTGTGGTAAATATCCCGAAAAATCTCACCGTAGGCGAACTCGACAACGGATATAAGATACGTCGTGCCGCCATCGACTTGAATATTCCCCTCATCACCAACTCCCGACTGGCCTCAGCTTTTATCTCGGCTTTTTGCGAAATAGATCTCGACACACTCGAAATCAAATCGTGGGAAGAATACTGATTCTGCCTTTCAATAGTTACGATAGCCCGCCTCCGGCGGGCTATTTTCTTTTTATAAAAATTCCGCAATCCTCTTTTTACCATTCGATTCATAATTGTATTCCCATTAAATCCACTTTTTAGGGTAAAAAATACACCTATTATTCCATAAATATTGCTAATTTTGTTTCATAACCGTTTTATCAAGAATCCGATTATATACCTAAAAAACACAGATCTATGAAAATCAGTAAAATACTCTTACTCCTTCCAATCTTTCTCGTCATTGCAACATCGGCAGAAGCTCAACTGCCCGACAAAGTAAAATGTTTTCCCGTTAGCCAAGTTCGGTTGACCGAAAGTCCGTTCAAACACGCACAGGATTTGGATATATGCTATCTTTTAGGATTAGATCCGGACAGATTATTAGCACCTTATCGCAAAGAAGCCGGAGTGCCGCCCAAAGCTCCCAACTACGGAAACTGGGAAAACAGCGGTCTGGACGGACATATCGGAGGTCATTATCTATCGGCTTTGTCTTACATGTACGCAGCAACCGGCAATCAGGAGATAAAAGAGAGGTTGGACTACATGTTGGACGAATTGGAAGATTGTCAAGAGGCTTCGGGGGACGGATACCTTTGCGGCGTTCCGGGCGGGAGAAACATGTGGGAAGAAATAAGCCACGGAGACATACGAGCCAGCCGTTTCGACTTAAACGGGAAATGGGTTCCGCTATACAATATACATAAAATATATGCCGGACTCCGGGACGCCTATATCCAAACAGGAAATCGAAAAGCAAAAAAAATGCTGATAAAACTCACGGATTGGATACTTCGCTTGACCTCATCACTGAATGACAGTCAAATACAAGAAATGCTCAACAGCGAACACGGCGGCTTGAACGAAATATTCGCCGACGTCGCCCACATAACCGGCGATAACCGGTATTTGAAACTAGCACATCAATTTTCCCATCAAGAAATACTGCAACCCTTATTGAAGCATCAAGACCTGCTGACCGGCATGCATGCAAATACTCAAATTCCCAAAATCATCGGATTCAAACGCATCGCCGATGTAGAAGGGAATCGGGACTGGAACGATGCAGCCCGTTACTTCTGGGAAACTGTCGCGGAGCGACGCAGTATCTCTATCGGAGGGAACAGTGTCAGGGAACACTTCAATCCGGCCGATGATTTCAGCAGCATGTTGAGCAACGAACAAGGACCGGAAACATGCAACACTTACAATATGCTCCGTCTGACAAAAATGCTGTACGAGACAAGCGCCGATGTCAAATTGGTTGATTACTACGAACGAGCTCTTTATAACCATATCCTTTCTTCACAAAATCCCGTACAAGGCGGATTTGTATATTTTACGCCGATGCGTCCGGGACACTATCGCGTATATTCACAACCCCAAACCAGTTTCTGGTGTTGTGTCGGCTCCGGTCTCGAAAATCACGCCAAGTATGGAGAAATGATTTACGGATATAACGACAAAACTCTATATGTCAATCTTTTTATCCCGTCCACATTGCAATGGGGCAATACTGAAATTATACAGCAAACACTTTTTCCCGAAGAAGAGGGTACGACGATAACCATTCGTCCCCGAAACGGGAAAAAAAAGTTTACCCTCTGCCTCCGCTTACCCGGTTGGACAAAACAGGAAGAGTTGCACCTATCGGTCAACGATATTCCTCAAAAAATAATGGTCAAAAACGGATACATATATCTGACCCGAACGTGGTCGAAAAATGATAAAGTCCAACTAAACATACCCATGCATCTATACACTGTCGGATTACCGGATAAATCACCGAACTACTCCTTCTTATACGGGCCGGTCGTTTTAGCCGCCCAATTAGGTAAACAAGGGCAGGACGGTCTATTCGCCGATGACAGCCGGGGCGGACATATTGCCAACGGGAAACGCCTTCCATTACAAAACATGCCGGTCATTGTAGGCGATACCTCCCATATTTTATCCCATATAAAAAAGGATGGCGATAAACCTCTGACATTCAAATTAACCGGTATCTATCCGGAGAAATACGACGGAATGATATTGCAACCTTTTTACCGCTTATACGAATGCCGGTATATGGTATATTGGCCTATACTTTCGGAAAAAGAGTTGCAAACGCACATAAGTTTGTTGACGGAAAAAGAAAAAAGGCGTGCCGCACTGGACTCTATCTCGACAGATAAAGTTATCTGCGGAGAACAGCAACCCGAAAACGACCATTTCATAAGCATGAAAAAATCCCGTATTGGAGACGATGAAGGTACGCATTGGCGAGAGACAAACAATTGGTTCTCCTATCGCATGAAGACCGGAGAAAAAAGTGCAAATAAAGTATATATTCTATTCCGGCCGGAATTCAGACGCGATGCACGCATAGAAATTAATGGAAAGGATGTGGGAAAATTGACCGACCGCCGGCAATTGTCCGACTTATCCGTTGCAGAATTCGATATACCCGAACCTTTGAGATCTCAAAACGAGCTAACCGTAAAGATATGTAAAGGCAACGAAAAAGTAACCCCTCATATCTACGAGATACGCCTCATCTGCCGGTAATCATAATACACCGCTTCTCATGGTTGTCATTCCTCACATACGCTCGGAATCTCATATTCATCGTCTTCGGAACAGAGATTCTTCGGGATTATATCCCTCAGAATGACATTACACCACCGTAAGGATCTCAATGGATTCTTCCTCCCTTTGCGGTCATCAGAATGATAATAACTCATTCCGAGTGAAGTTGACAGGCCGACGAGGAATCCCATAGGTCCTTTGCAGAGTTATCATTCCGAGCATATGCGAGGAATCTCTAATCATCGGAGAGATTCTTCACTTCACTGTGTTCCGTTCAGAATGACATTACACTTAACTTGGGATTCTTCATTCCGCTTACGCGGCATTCAGAATACAACAATTGCCATTCCGAACCGAGGTCTATCGACTCAGTGTAAGGAATCTCTAATTCTTCATTTTTTCAATAGTTACGATAGCCCGTCCTCGGCGGGCTATTTTTCATATCGAAACACTACGATAATCCAGCAAATACCTATCCGAATTACTCCGATATGAAAAACATCTCATCACCCTTTAAACCTTATCGGGGAATATTTGTTATTAACGTATATCATCTTTAACAATATTTCATCATGCATATAAAACATCTATCGGCAATTTTTCTGCTCATTGCCTTATCATTACCTATAAGCCAAAAGACTGAAGCCTGCACACGTGCCGTATATCTGGGAGAAAACGGACTCGTCATTACAGGACGAACTATGGACTGGAAAGAAAATATTCCTACCAATCTTTACATTTTTCCCCGAGGAATATCCCGACAGGGTTACGACATCGGAAACACCGTGCGTTGGACATCGAAATACGGCAGTATCGTAGCTTCGGGTTATGAAATGGGAACAAGCGAAGGCATGAACGAGAAAGGTCTCGTAGCAAGTCTGCTGTATTTGCCCGAAACCGTTTATTCCTTGCCGGGCGATACCCGCCCCGTTATGGGTATAAGTATTTGGGCGCAATACGTACTCGATAACTTCTCTACCGTAAGCGAAGCTGTGGCGGAATTGCAAAAAGACGCATTCCGCATAGACGCACCGAGTATGCCCAACGGCTCGGCATCGACCCTGCACATGGCGATTACCGACACGACCGGCAACAGTGCCATCATCGAATATCTCGACGGAAAAATTTCGATACATGAGGGTCGGCAATACCGGGTACTGACTAACTCGCCCAGCTACGACAAACAACTGGCCATCAACGAATACTGGCAAAACATAGGAGGGCTGGAGATGCTCCCGGTTACAAACCGATCGTCCGACCGTTTTACGCGAGCCTCGTTCTACATCGGTGTACTGCCCCGTACTGCCAGCCAACGCGATGCCTTAGCCGGGGTATTCGGTGTCATGCGAAACGTATCCGTACCTTTGGGTATCACAACTCCCCAACATCCGGAAATTTCATCGACCCGGTGGCGTTCCGTATCCGACCAAACCAACAAGGTTTATTATTTCGAATCGACTCTAAGTCCGAATACATTTTGGGTAGACCTTAAAAAAATGGATTTTAATCCCAAAAGCAGTATAAAGAAACTGCCTCTGACCAATGGAGAAATCTATACGGGAGAAGCCAATCGGGCTTTCAAGCCGAGCAAATCTTTTCAATTTTTATTCCGTTTGCCTCAATGAGCGATATATGTTTCTCAATCCGGGCAGTAGACCTCTGCTCTATCAAAGTAAGCCCACGCCCCCAAGCCTGTCATTCGTTTGACAGGCTTCATTTTTTATAGACCGAGCCAACATCTCTATACCCATCATTTTTTCAGAACTTGTGAAAAAGTACTCTTGTCGCCGATTCTACCATAACCGTTTTATTCGCCTCCGTCATGACATCGATATTTGTATCAAAAGACGCAAAGAATCAAAGCAAGTGTTAAAAAATACTATTATTGTAACTTTTAGACATGGAGCGGCGTCTAATTCTAAAAAATAATTCTATTTGTTCAATAAAACTCATTCGCCATGAAAAAATCAATCACCATCTTCACTACGGTTACCGCACTCTTGTTCGGCGCGACATCGTGCATTACCATCATCGCGGCATCGTCTTCCTCGGGTCATTCCGATCATAAAACGATAACAGCCAGCAAGAAATACGAGACCAAAAACATTACAGCAAGTGAATTCAACGCCATATCGACCAGTTCGTCCGTAAACGTCATCTACACCCAAGCCACCGGAGAACCATCGGTCGAAATCTATGCCCCCGATAATGTAATCGACTATATCACCGTCGAAGTAAAGGGTAAAACGCTCGTCGTCGGTATGACAAAAAACATCAGGATAAAGGGACAGCACAAAAAAGAAATACATGTCTCGGCACCTGCTGTCGATAATCTCAAAGCATCGAGTTCGGGCGACATTATTCTGAAAAACGGTCTTACCGCAACCGGAAAAATCAGTATGAAAGCAAGCAGTAGCGGCGACATAAAAGGTAACGATAGTATCTCCTGTACTACCCTTACCTTGTCGGCCAGCAGTTCGGGCAACATCGAACTGAAAAATATTTCCTGTACCGACTTATCGGCCCAAGCCAGTTCATCAGGAGACATCTATCTCTCGGGAAAATGTGAAAATGCAACCTATAAAGTATCGAGTTCAGGAGATATAAAAGCCAAAAACCTGAAAGCAGTAAATGTAAAGGCCGAAACCAGTTCGTCAGGAGATATCGATCTCTCGGGAGAATGCGAAAATGCGACCTACAAAGCGTCGAGTTCAGGAGATATAAAAGCCAAAAACTTGAAAGCAGTAAATGTAAAGGCCGAAACCAATTCGTCCGGAGATATCAGTTGTCATGTATCGGGTAAACTCATCGGTAAGGCATCGAGCGGTGGAGAGATTTCTTACAAAGGAAATCCCTCCGAGATCGATTTTTCGCCGAAAAAGGGATTGAAAAAAATCGATTGACCATTGACCCAATTATATAAAAAAGTGCCGGTAAATACAATTTATCGGCACTTTTCGAGTTTATAGAATGTGCATCCCGAAAACCGAGGACGCCTATTTATGCGCATGAGATATAAAAGATACCTGCTCCTCCTGCTGTTGGTACTGCCGAGTATGGTTCGATTGCGGGCGCAAGACGACACGCAACTGAGCCAATATTGGGCCATGCCCTCTTATTATAACGCCGGTGCCGCAGGTATTTACGAAAAATTGAACTTACGCGCCGCCACCCGTCAACAATGGGTAGGTATGCCGGGGGCTCCAAAATCTTTTCTGGTACTGGCCGACATGCCGTTACGTTTCCTCAAAGCCGACCACGGTATAGGGCTACAACTCTCAAACGACAGTTACGGTCTTTTCAAGACGACGTCGTTCGGCATACAATATGCTTATAAAGTAAAATTATGGAGCGGTCAGTTGAGCCTCGGATTGCAACTGGGACTTATCAGCCAAATATTTGACGGGACCGAAGTATTTATTCCCGAAAGCGACTATCACCAACAGACCGACGATGCCATACCCACGAGCGAAGTACAGGGAACGGCTTTCGATGTAGGATTCGGCGTGTACTACACGCACAAATATTTCTATGCGGGACTGTCGTCGACCCACCTCTCTCAACCGGCAATCTCATTCGACGAAAATTACGAAAGCTCGATCACCCGCGCATATTATTTCATAGCAGGAGGCAATATTCCCCTGAGAAATGCGTTATATGAAGTGCAACCGTCGATGATGGTAAAAACGACCTTTCAAATGACGCAGGCCGAACTGACCCTGAGACTGAGATATAACCGGTTTATTTGGGGCGGACTGGCTTACCGATGGAACGAAGCGATTATTTTCATGGCCGGTTGCGAATTCAAAAATTTCCTGCTGGGATATTCCTACGACTATTCCACCTCGGCCATACAGAAAGCGTCGAGCGGAAGCCATGAAGTATTTATCGGTTACAGCATGAAACTCGAACTATCGAAAGGAAAGAAAAACAAACATAAAAGCATAAGGATATTATAAACATGTATATGAAACGATACATCTCATTCCTCGGCCTCGCCGCCATTTTGAGCGGTTGCGCCTCATCGGGAAGTTCCAACGGAGGAGAACTCATCGGTGTGGGAGGTATGGCCTGGGGCGAACCCACTCCTTACGGCATGGTACTCGTAAAAAGAGGCTCCTTTGAAATGGGTCATAACGAAAGCGACAGTCTTTGGGGTACAAGACCCAACGCACGGTCGATTTCGGTCGATGCTTTCTGGATGGACGATACCGAAATCACCAATTCGGAATACAAACAATTCGTTTACTGGGTACGCGACTCGATTATCCGCGAACGGCTGGCCGACCCGGCTTACGGTGGAAACGAAACTTTCAAAATCGAAGAAGACCGTATGGGAAACCCGGTTACCCCGCATCTCAACTGGGCCAAAGCCATTCCCTGGCGTAACCCGACCGAAGATGAAGCGCGGGCCATCGAAAGCGTCTACCGCATCGATCCCATCTCAGGCAAGAAGGTTCTCGATGTTACCCAGCTCAATTACCGCTACGACGTGTATAACCACACCGAAGCGGCCAAACGTCGCAACCGAATGGATCCCGCCCGTCGGGTATTGAACACCGACATTACTCCGGGCAACGAAGAAATACTCATCTCGAAAGATACCGCTTTCATCAATGATGACGGGCAGATCGTTACGCAGACCATCATACGGCAACGGCAGAGCGAATTCGATTTCCTCAACACCTATATTATCAATATCTACCCCGATACGACAGTATGGGTCAACGATTTCAACAACGCATATAACGAGCCGTATATGCGCATGTACTTCTCCCACCCGGGTTATAACGACTACCCTGTCGTCGGTGTCTCATGGGAACAGGCGAATGCATTCTGCGTATGGCGGACCAACCTTTTGCATTCGGCCATGACCCCCGACCGCATGACAGAACCCTATCGTTTGCCGACCGAGGCCGAATGGGAATACGCCGCCCGCGCCGGAAAAAGCGAGAACAGCTACCCCTGGGACGACAATGGTACGGCCAGCGACAAAGGGTGCTTCTATGCCAACTTCAAACCGATGAAAGGAAACTATCTGAAAGACGGAAACCTGATTACTTCGCGCGTAGGCATTTATCCGCCCAACGAATTCGGCCTCTACGACATGGCCGGGAACGTATCGGAATGGACCTCTACCGCTTATACCGAATCGGTCGATCAATACACGAGCGATATGAATCCCGACTACCGCTACAATGCCGCTAAAGAAGATCCCTACCGCATGAAACGAAAAATCGTACGCGGAGGTTCTTGGAAAGACGTGTCGAACTTTGTCCGCTCCGATATACGCATGTGGGAGTACCAGAACGAACAACGTTCCTACATAGGTTTCCGTTGCGTCCGCACGCAAGTGGGATTTGCCAAAGGCCGTAAAAATTAACCCCAAAAAACAGTTTGCCATCATGGGAAAATACAAGAGATATAAAAACAGCATCGAAAAATTTCTCTCGGGAGACTCGGGAAAACGATTTTTCAATTTCGCATACAGCATAGGCGCCGCTATCGTTATTTGGGGCGCACTTTTCAAAATCCTGCACCTGCCGGGCGGAAACGTCATGCTTTCGATAGGTATGGGAGTGGAAGTAGTGATGTTTATACTCACAGCTTTCGACCGGCCGGCCAAAGAGTATCACTGGGAAGAGGTATTCCCCGTACTGGCATCGAAAGACCCGGAAGACCGTCCCGACTTCAAAAACGGCGGCGGTATCGTCATCAACGGAAACATGGCCGGAGAAAACGGCATTGCCGTATCGGGAGCGGAAGCCCGACGCATCGCCGGCATTCCCTCGAATATCGAGGTAAGCGAGGAAGACACGCAGAATCTCTCGAACAGCATACAGAAACTCTCGGCCGCCGCCGACCAGATTTCCCGTATGGCCGAACTGACCGATGCCACACAGAAATATCTCGACCAAATGGCTGCTATATCGGAGCAGATGATACAATTCAGACAAGCAACACAGTCGCTTACCGATGTATCGAACCTCCTGCTCGACTCCTATCGCAACATTACCGACAACAGCGACGGCATAACCAACAATACGCAGGGATATGTAGAGCAGATGGAATCGCTCAACCGCAACATCGCAGGGCTGAATACCATCTACGAAATACAGTTGAAGAGCATCAGTTCGCAACTCGACAACATCGACCGCGTAAATGTGGGCTTACGAAATATACGCGAAATGTACGAAGGGTCGATGCACGACAGTTCCCGTTACTGCGAAGAGGTGGAAAAGATGACCCAGTACATGGCCCAACTCAACTCGGTATACCGCAACATGCTCACGGCCATGACCGTAAACATGTACAATCAACCCGCACGTCAGGAACAACCTCAAAACCCGAATCCGTCCGATAATACCAACGGTAACGCATAACACCCGCAAAACGGAATATGGCATCACACAACTCAAATATGTCGCCCCGGCAGAAGATGATAAACCTCATGTATATCGTCTTGACCGCCATGCTGGCTCTGAACGTATCGTCGGACGTACTCAACGGATTCCGCCAAGTCGAGGAGGGACTGGTACGTACGACAGAGAACGTTGCGGTACAAAACGAGTCGCTCTATGACGAACTCACCACCTACTACCGTAACAATCCCGAAAAATCGGGAGAATGGTACATGAAAGCGACAGCCGTACATCAACGTACCGACTCGCTCTATAACTACATTGCCTCGCTGAAACAACGCATCGTACGCGAAGCCGACGGGAAAAACGGCGATGTAAACAACATCGTGCGCCAAGACGATCTCGAAGCAGCCTCGTTTATCATGCTCTCGCCCACCACCAGAGAAGGGCGAAAGTTGCGCGAATCGCTCATCGGATACAGCGACATGGTAAATGAAATGATAAGCGATACGGTAAAACAACGGCTTATCAACGAATACCTTTACCCGCGTATGTCGAAGACTGCCGTCGGAGAAAAGAAAACGACATGGGAAGAGGAGAATTTTGAAAACATGCCCGTCATAGCCGCCATCACATTGCTGACTAAAATACAAAGCGACTTACGGTCGGCCGAAAGCGAGATTTTACACACGCTGTTAAAAAACATCGACAAGGGAGATGTACGCGTCAACCAACTCAACGCTTACGTCATACCCTCTTCCAAAACCGTGATACGAGGAGGCAAATACTCGGCCAATATCGTATTGGCTGCCATAGATACGACAATGGCTCCCGTCATCAACATCGACGGGAAGCAACTGCCCAACAGCAAAGATGGTCTCTATGAAGTAACTTGCAACCGCTCGGGTATCTACAACATCGACGGTTATCTCGAAGTTCCCCACGGCGATGGATCGTCGACCCGACATCCTTTCCATACCTCCTACACGGTCGTGGAACCGTCGGCTACCGTATCGGCCACGATGATGAATATACTTTACGCCGGTATCGACAATCCCCTGAGCATTTCGGTTCCGGGAGTACCTAACCACTCCGTATCGGCCGCCATTAAAGGCGGACGTATAACCCGAAGCGGAGATACATGGCTGGTCCGTCCCTCGAAAGTCAGTGAAGACGTCGTCATCACCGTAACGGCCGCCATGAACGGGAAAAACCAAGTTGTCAATACGACCACGTTCAGGGTGCGCCAGTTGCCCGACCCCATGCCTTTCATCGCATATAAAGACGAAAACGGAAACACCCAGCGATACAAAGGCGGGCGACCTTTCCCCAAAGCCCGGCTGCTTGCCGCTCCCGGTATCGAAGCGGCCATCGACGACGACCTGCTGAATGTCGAATACACGGTATTGAGTTTCGAGACTGTATTTTTCGACTCGATGGGCAACGCGATTCCCGAAGTATCGGACGGCAATAAATTTTCTCAACGACAGAAAGACAGTTTCCGCCGACTATCCCGGGGCAAACGGTTCTACATATCCCGCGTAAGGGCTCTGGGTCCTGACGGAATAGAGAGAGACCTCTCCCCCATAGAGATTATTGTAAACTGATTATAACGCATAAGTAACATACGATTATGAAAATCACGGTAAAACATATTTTGGTTCTCCTCGGAGTATGCGCCATGCTGCCGATATGCGAGGCACAAAATACTGTCGTGCGTCGCAGTAGTACAGCAACGAACAGAACCGACAAAAACGGACTTACGGTAAGGGCAAAAACACTGTATGAGACCGGTGAACCCTCCGAAGCCGATATACCCTGGACTCGCGGTATCTACCGGCAAATCGACTTGACTCAAGAAAAAAACATGCCGTTATATTATCCCGAAGAAATCATAGATGGGCAGGAAAACCTCTTCCGCGTACTGCTGGGTCTTGTCGCCTCGAATAAAATAAAGGTTTATGAATATCTCGACGGACGGGAAATATTCACCGAAGAATACGAGGTAAAAGTGGAAGACATGCTCGAACGTTTCCATATCCTCTATGAAGTAAAAGCGGGACGTACAGCCAAACGAAATACCTATATCATCGAAGAGAGCGATGTGCCTTGCAACGAAGTTTTGTCGTATTACGTCAAGGAGAAATGGATATTCGACCAACGTTCCTCGACCTGCTATCCCGTCATCGAAGCAATCTGTCCGGTGCTGCACCGCGTGGGCGACTTCGGCGGGGAAGCAGTGCGTTACCCCATGTTTTGGGCCCGATACGACGATATACGTCCCTACTTGGCACAGCACTATATCATTACCGACAACATGAATAACGTTCGTAACTACACATACGATGATTTCTTCAAACTGCGCATGTTCGCCGGTGAAATATACAAAACTCAAAATCTGCAAAATATGTCGCTCGTACAGCTCTATCCGACTCCCGAAGCACAGGATAGTGCCCGGAAAGTAATAGAGGGTCAGCTACAACAGTTCGACCGCAGCTTATGGGTAGCCGAGGAGAGTGAAATTGTCCCGGAACAAGCTCCCAAAAGCAAAACCGAAGAAAACAAAAGCCATACGGAATCTGTCGACAATAATGCCGAGGAGCCGGCTCAAATAAAATCGACACGCTCGTCGAGAGGATCGACCCAAAGTACCGTGTCGAAAACAAAATCAAAAAGCCCGAAAAAATCGGTAAAACAACGCAGCAGCCGCAGCTCGGCCCCGACCTATTCGGTACGACGCACACGATAATCCGTTACCTGATGTCCACATAACTAAAAAGCCGCCTCAGACGAGACGGCTTTTTTATTCAACCATATAAATAAAAGCAAAAAACGTTCTTTTCAAAAAAGAATAGCTACATTTGTAAATATCGTTTACCGACATTTCTCCGAAAGAACGTATTTCCGGAAACAAATCGATAAATACACGAAAATCCTATCGTATGAAAAAAATTATCAATCCGTGGTTACACAAAGAAGGGTACTATTGTTTCGGTTGTGCCCCCAACAATGAAGCCGGCGTAAAAATGGAATTTTATGAGGACGGCGACGACGTGGTAAGTATTTGGAAGCCGGAGGCCAAATATCAAGGCTGGATCAATACCCTGCATGGAGGCATACAAGCGGTTTTGCTCGATGAAATATGCGCATGGGTCATTCTACGGAAATTGCAAACGACCGGTGTAACATCGAAAATGGAAACTCGCTATATGAAGTCGATCGATACGACCGACCCGTACGTTACATTACGCGCCCATATCGTCGAGCAAAAACGGAACATCATTATTCTCGAAGCAACGATATGTAATTGTAAGGGTGAATTGTGTACCAAAGCCGTATGTACTTACTTCACTTTCGCTCCGGAAAAAGCTCACAGTGAAATGCAATTTCTCGGTTGTGAAACCGATAGTGAAGAGGTCGATCCTCTACCTTAAACACACGGCTTGAAGGTCGCTTACATACAACCTTTTACTCTGCCTGCAATCGGCTTTTCATCACTCAAAAGACTCCGTGAGACTCCGCTCATTCGACCGAAATGGCAGGCTTTTCATTCTGAATGCCGCGTAAACGGAATGAAGAATGCCAAGTCAAGTGCAATGTCATTCTGAACGGAACGCAGTGAAGTGAAGAATCTCTATCCGACGATTAGAGATTCCTCATATACGTTCGGAATGACAGTAGTTGTCATTCTGACGACCGCAGGGAGGAAGAATCTCCCGCAAAGTACTACAACCTTTGCGGTACGATGTCATTCTGTGAGGCATGAATCCCAAAGAATCTTCGATCAAGTTATGAGATCTCTCACTTTCGTTCGAGATGACATTGTCATGAGCAGTGTGGCGTGTTAGAGATTCCTCACATACGTTCGGAATGACAACGACTGTCATTCCGAGGTGCGGAGCACTGAAAATACAATTATCTTAATAGGCTTTTTCTTCACCATGAATCATATTGGTTGCTGTCTTGATCATGATACGAATATCGAGCCAAAAGTTCCAATGCTCGATATACCAAATATCGGCCTGTACCCGACCGGCCATTTCCGAGAGCTCTCTTGTTTCTCCTCGAAACCCATTGACCTGAGCCCAACCGGTAATACCGGGCTTGACAAAATGACGCACCATGTAACGGTCGATAAGACGGGCATACTCTTCATTGTGTTTGAGCATGTGCGGACGCGGACCGACCAAACTCATATCGCCCTTGAATACATTTATAAACTGAGGTAACTCATCGAGGTTGGTTCGACGTAAAAAGTCACCCACTTTGGTTTTGCGGGGATCGTCTTTCGTTGCCTGCAAAGTATCGCTTTGGGCATTGACCTTCATACTGCGGAACTTTATACATTCGAAAACTTTTCCGTCCAACCCGTTCCGTTTCTGCTTAAAATAAACCGGCCCCTTCGACGACAATTTAATGGCGATTCCCACGAAAATATAAATAAACGGATATATCGTACACAGAAAAAGCCCCGAAACGATAATATCGAAAAGACGCTTTTCAAAGCGTTTACCGGGGCTGCTCAACGGTTCGCGCCGTATGGCCAACACGACAACATCATCGAATGTTTCCATGACCATATTTCGTTTCAGGTAATTACGCAAATTGGGAACACTGTAAAACCGTATGAGATTCCCTTCGCAATAATCGATTATAGGCAATATATCATTGGCTCTGTTCGACGTCAATCCGCAATATACCTCCCCTATATTTTTATGGTCTCCCAACCACGGTAAAGCATCGGCGACATTACCCAGCCTTACAACGCCCGAAGGAAATCCGACCAACTCTTTATCCGAAAACACTCCGATGAGATTATATCCCATAAACGAGACTTGCATCATTTGAGCAATCTCTTTCAGGTTATCACCTTCCCCGACAATCACCACATTGACGATATCCCGCCGTCTGATTCGTAAATTCTGAACCACTCGACGCAAAAACAGACGTTCGAGAGAGAGAAATATAAATAACAATACATAATAAATCGCCATGATTTTCCATGACCGGGACAAAGTCATGTTCATATAGGAAAGAAAAGCAATGATGAGAAAATGGTCGACAACGACACGCACGACCCTCGCCAAAACATTCTCGGCCCGTACAATACGGTTGAACAAAACAACTCCTGCCAACTTATAGCAAATGATATAAAAAACATTCACCGCAATCCAATAATGCGGATCGGTAAGATCGAGAATATGCCACGACAAACAATCGCTTAATGCATAAAGCGCCCAATACAAACCGTTCACGACAAGCAGGTCGGCAAACAATACAATAAGTTTGTAATACGGATAATTCCGTGTCGACGAGTAACTGTTGAGCATACGTTTAGTTTTTGTTCGTTATTTCTCCGTCCCGGGTTATCTCCTTTCCAAGACAGATATTCTTTTCATTCTATTAAATCCTACACTTATAACCATAAAACAATATGGTTGTTCCTCTTTCCCTGAATGCAGATACCCGACTACACCGAATGCTTCCGTCGAAGCATTATATACCACACATTCAGCACTCCACGTTTTTCCCAATATAAATATCTGCAAATAATAGAGCAAAAATACAAATCAAAAGAGATTTTTACAAGAATCGCCCCCTTTATTTTTATAAAAACTGTTTTTCATACCATTCCGAAAAGCTCGTAAAGGCAACCAAACGATGAAAGAAACCTCCTTATTTTTAACAATATGGATTCTCTTTTTCGGGGAAAAGCCCCTTTCGAGGTATCTGCTGGAAACAAATTTAATAAAAAAGAGACTTCTAAAAGTCGAAAAATGTATAAAGCTTAGCCCATAATACAAGGAATGTATGGTACTTTCGGAATAAATTCCTATCTTAGCTACATATCTGTTCTCCATATCATAAAGAATGGATCTATAAAAATGTAGAACCGGACTATCCTGACGGAAACTCTAAGCTGGTTCGTCCACAAAAAATACTCGCAATTATGGGAAATCAAGTAGAAATCATCTGTAAAAATAACGGAAAAACCCTTCTCGTCGATGAAGGGACAGCTCTTATCGACATATATAAAACAGCCGGTGTAGAGCTGCCGTATCAGGTCTTATGCGCACAAGTAAACAACCGTACCCGGGATTTGTCATACCGGGTGTATCAACCCAAACAGGTCATGTTTGCGGACGCCTCGCACATCATGGGTATGCGCATGTACATACGCTCGCTCTGCTTCGTCCTATACAAAGCGGTTACCGAACTGTTTCCCGGGACACGTCTCCGCATCGAACATTCGGTCTCGAACGGCTATTTCTGTTGTCTGAACCAACGGGAAGAAATACCCCATGACACCGTGAAATTACTGAAAGAACGCATGCGCGAAATCATTAGGCGGGATCTGCCGTTCGAGCGCATACAATCGACAGCCGAAGTCGCCGCAGAACATTTCAGGGGACAGGATATGAGCGATAAGATAGACCTCATAGAAACACTGCACCCCCTTTATGCAACGTATTACAAACTCGGGAATCTGTACGACGTATATTACGAATACCTGTTGCCGTCGACGGGATACCTGAAAGTTTTCGATCTTATAAAATACCACGACGGCATGTTGCTCATACCACCCAAAAGAAAAAATCCCGATGAGTTATCAGAGGTCGTCCCACAAGATAAAATGTTCAATGTATTCAAAGACAACCTGAAAATAAGTGAAATCGTGGGCCTGAACAATGTCGGGGATATGAATCGTGCCATATTGCGCCATACATCGGGCGACCTGATAAAAGTTACCGAGGCTTTGCATGAAAAACAGATTTCCCGCATAGCCGACCAAATTACCGCCCGGCATAACAGCCAAGAAGGTGGCGCCCGCATCATTCTCATCTCCGGTCCTTCGTCGTCGGGGAAAACGACTTTTTCCAAAAGGTTGTCGATACAGCTCATGACCAATCTGCTGATACCTATCACCATATCGCTCGACAACTATTTCCTCGATCGGGAACAAACTCCCCGGGACGAGAACGGCGACTACGACTACGAATCGTTATACGCTCTCGATTTGGAATTATTCAACCGGCAACTCAATGATTTATTACAAGGGAAAGAAGTAAGCCTGCCCACTTATAATTTCGAGACCGGGAAAAAAGAGTATCGGGGCAACACATTAAAGATGAAAGATTCGGACGTTTTGGTTCTGGAAGGCATACATGCCCTGAATCCCGCACTGACCCCGAATATCGAGGAACGTCAAAAATTCCTCATCTACGTATCGGCCCTGACCACCCTCTCCATCGATGACCACAGTTGGATACCGACTGCCGACAACCGCCTGCTGCGACGCATCATCAGAGACGTAAAATACAGGGGTACATCGGCACAAAAAACCATAGCCCGCTGGGCCAGTGTGCGGGCCGGTGAAGAGAAATGGATTTTTCCCTATCAGGAAAACGCCGATGCCATGTTCAATTCTTCTCTGCTATTCGAATTGGCTGTCATCAAGCAGCAGGCCGTACCGGCCCTGATGTCGGTTCCCGAAAACAGTTCCGAATACGACACGGCAAAACATTTGTTAAAACAACTCTATTATTTTCTCCCGCTCGAAGAAAATGAAATACCTTCGACCTCGCTTTTACGAGAATTCCTCGGAGGCAGCAGTTTCATTTATTAAAAACGGATTATGCGTACAGATATAGATGCCGTATTTACTGACTTCGGAGGTGTTCTCCTCCATTTGGACTTCAATCGGTGTTTCGATGCATTCCATCGGCTGGGAGTGGAAACACCGAAAGAAATACTTTTCAAGTCTCCCGAATTTGTCCACCTGATGCGAAACCTCGAAACAGGACAAATAGAAGGCGAAGATTTTTTCAACGGCTTACGGGACTTATTACATATCCGTGCCGATAATACCCAGATACGTTCGGCATGGAATACGATCATCGGAACCATACCCGAATATAAACTGAAAGTCTTGCGCGAAATACGCCGGCACCACCGGCTCTATATGGTCAGCAACACCAATGCTCCGCATTTCGACTACACCCGTCAAATCCTTTTCCGAGAAGACGGGCTGACGGTAGACGATTACTTCGACAAGCTCTATTTATCCCACGAAATCCATGCAGTAAAGCCAGAAGCAGAATTCTACCTCAAAATTCTGAACGACAGCGGCGAAAATCCGTCGAGAAGTATTTTTCTCGACGATCTTCCCACCAACATACAGGGTGCCGAGAAAGCGGGGTTCAAAGCATATCTGATCGATCCAGAGGAAGATCTGAGGAAAAAGATAACGGAAATATTGGCATAATAGGAGAAAATGAGCTATCTTCGTTTTCGGAATAGAATCACAGAGAAGCGCTGCCATGCTCAAGCAAGAACAAAAATTACAACAACGACAGACCTTATCTCCTCAACAAATACAGGCGATACGTCTTCTCGAATTGCCGGAGATAGAGCTGGAAGAGCAAATCAAACAAGAACTCATCGACAATCCCGCTCTCGATGAAGGAGAAGAACATACCTCACCCGAAGATGAAGGCGATACAACATCGGAAGGTAATGAAGATTCTTCTTCGGACGAAAGCGCCGAAGATTTGATGATGGGCGACTATAACAATAACGACGAAATACCGTCATATCTCGATCGGGAACTGCCGGGAGAAAACTCGCCCCGCGAAGAAATTCCCGTTTCGGGTGGTACGACCTTCCACGATTATTTGCTGGAACAGCTGTACCTGAGAGACCTCTCTGACCAAGACAAACAAGTTGCCGAATACATTATCGGAAACATCGACGATAACGGATATTTACAACGCACCCTACCGGCTATATCGGACGATTTGATGTTCCAAGTAGGACTCGACATACGGGTCGAAAAACTGGGAGAGCTTCTACAAATCATTCAAGACTTCGACCCCGCCGGCGTGGGAGCATCGGACTTGCAGGAATGCTTGAAACTCCAACTCGAACGCCGACGCGGAACAACCGCAGCTCAACTGGCCTATGAAATTATAGATAAGGCATTCGAAGCATTCGGCAAGCGGCATTACGAAAAGATACAGCGTCAATTCAACATATCCGAATCCGACCTGAAAGCCGCCATACAGGAAATATCCCTACTCAACCCAAAGCCGGGAAGCAGCTGGAACGATTCGTTCTCGGAAAGCATGACTCATATCAGCCCCGATTTTATCGTCGACGAAAACGACGGCGAACTCGTTTTATCATTAAACAACAGCAATATTCCCGCATTACGCATAAGCCGCAACTATAACGAGATGCTGAGCGACTATACGGGAAACAAAGCCAATCAGACACGCGAAAAACGAGATGCGCTCCTATTTATCAAGCAAAAAATAGACTCAGCACAATCGTTTATCAACGCCATACAACAAAGGCAACAGACTTTATTGGCAACCATGCAGGCCATACTCGACCGGCAACGGGAGTTTTTCCTTACAGGAGACGAAAGCCGTCTGCGCCCCATGATTTTGCGCGATATTGCCGAACAGACGGGCTATGACATATCGACCATCTCCCGCGCAACGAGTAATAAATATGTGCAGACCCAGTTTGGAATATATCCGTTGAAATATTTCTTTTCGGAATCGATGCAAAACGAGTCGGGAGAAGAATTTTCGTCCCGGGAAATCAAAAAGATATTACAAGAAAGCATAGCAAACGAAGATAAACGTACTCCGCTTACCGATGACAAACTGTGCGAACTGCTGAAAGAGCAAGGTTATGCCATAGCCCGACGCACCGTAGCCAAATACCGGGAACAGTTGGGATTGCCTGTTGCTCGTTTGAGAAAAGTCATATAATATTGCGACATGAAAAAATCGGCACAAATACTATCTGTCATATTTCACCCTTACCTCCTGCCCCTTTACGGCGGGGCCCTGATCGTATCGTACAGTTTTCTCGAAATACTCCCCGTCTCGATCAGACTACTCATCGTCAGCGGGATTTTTCTCTTTTCGGGAATTCTACCCATGCTGTTCCACCTTACCCTTTCGCTGTTCTATCTGAACAAAAGTGAAAAGAAACCGTATGTACGGCTTACCGAAATCCTGCTATACACCGTATTTCTCGTCTTCGCCGCCATATATCTGCATAAACTCAATCTGCCGTACTGGACACAAGGATACTTGGCCGGCGCAGCATTATCTTCGGCACTTACATGGATTATCAATATCTCGGGCTGGCGCATCAGTTTCTTTATGAACAGTCTGGGGGCTTTAATGGGACTGGTTGTCATGATGTCTCTCGTACACTCCTCCATACCCATAGGCCCGTTTATCGCTCTGATAGTCATTACGGGTGTGATGGGCACTGCCCGCCAACTGCTCGACCGAAATACATTCGCCCAAATCATGACCGGCTGGATATGCGGCCTCATCTGCGTTCTTCTTGTAACTCAACTTTTCCGATATAATTTATTTTCATTTACATAAACACACAATATGAATCCTATCGTAAGTATTATCATGGGCAGCACTTCCGACCTGCCTATTATGGAAAAAGCCGCTCAACTGCTGAATGATTTCGAAATTCCTTTCGAAATGAACGCTTTATCGGCGCACCGCACTCCCGAAGAAGTGGAAACATTCGCTAAAAACGCCGAAGCTCGCGGAATAAAAGTAATCATCGCCGCCGCCGGCATGGCCGCTCACTTACCGGGTGTCATTGCGGCATCGACCCCACTGCCTGTCATCGGAGTTCCTATCAATTCGACACTCGACGGTATGGACGCACTTCTCGCTATCGTACAGATGCCTCCGGGAATACCGGTTGCGACCGTAGGTATCAATGGTGCTCTCAATGCCGCTATTTTGGCTGTGCAAATGCTTTCTCTCGGAGATGAACAACTTGCCGGGAAATTGAAAAACTACAAAAAAGGGCTGGCTAAGAAAATCGTCGAGGCCAATGAAAAACTCGCCCAAGTAAAATACGCATTCAAAACCAATTGATTCAGAACCCTCGATTGCCGATTTCGGGAGATGGCTTTTCGCCGGACATCTCCCGACCGGCAATCGTTTTTTACATTTGTGCTATGGACCTTTTCAATTACCATCGCCGCCTCACGACCGAAGTGCACATCGGGAATACACCCTTAGGAGGGAACAATCCCATACGCATACAATCGATGACCAATACGCACACTCATGAAACCGAACCGAGTGTAAAGCAATGTATACGTATTATCGACGCAGGCGCCGATTACGTAAGACTCACGGCACAGGGCACGCGCGAAGCAGAGAACCTTACCTGCATCGAAAACGAATTGCATCGCAGGGGATACCATACTCCGCTGGTTGCCGATATACACTTCAATCCGCATGTCGCCGACATAGCCGCCGGCATCGTCGAAAAAGTACGTATCAATCCCGGTAATTTCGTCGACAGTGCACGTACTTTCAAGCATATCGATTATACCGACGAAGAATATGCCGCCGAGTTGCAACGGCTGCGTAACCGGCTTATCCGGTTACTGGAAATATGCAAGCAACATCACACAGCAGTACGCATCGGCGTGAATCACGGTTCGCTGTCAGATCGTATCATGAGCCGTTACGGAGATACCCCGGAGGGTATCGTAGAGTCATGTATGGAATTCCTTCGAGTATGCCGAGACGAAAATTTTACCGATGTCGTCATCTCCATCAAAGCATCCAATACGGTCGTCATGGTAAAATCGGTACGACTGCTTTTGGCGGCATTGGAGAAAGAAAACATGCACTACCCTCTGCACTTGGGCGTAACCGAAGCCGGAGAAGGAGAAGACGGACGTATAAAATCGGCCGTAGGAATAGGGACATTGTTGGCCGACGGTATCGGCGATACCATACGAGTTTCATTGAGCGAAGCCCCCGAAGCCGAAATACCCGTCGCCCGTAAATTGGTCGATTACATTACCGCCCGGGCACAGCACCCGCATATCGACGGTGTAAAAGCCGATGCATACGACTTTCTGCACATGGAAAGGAGAAACAGCAAAGCCGTACATAATATAGGCGGGGGAAAAGTTCCCATCACTATCTCGGACCACCCTGCCGACGGAAATTTGCAGCCCGACTTTCTATATATAGGAAAAGACAACGGAATCATTTCCTATCCGGACGAAGGGACCTCCCGACAAACGGCATCGCCGCTCTTTACCGCAAACGAATTACAACAGCTGAGGGCCTCCAATGCAGAAATAAAATTTTTGAAACTATCCTATCCCGAACTGAATGAAAAAATCTGGGATACAATCGAAAACATACCGGGAATCGTAATCGTACTGACTTCGCAACACATCAATCCCGTAGGAGAATGCCGGGCTTTTCTCCATGCATTGCTCAGCCGAAAATGCGCCGTTCCGGTTGTCGTGCAACTGGCTTACACCGAAAACACGCTCGAAGATTTGCAACTGAAAGCGGCGGCCGATTTCGGAGCTTTATTGCTCGACGGGTTCGTCGACGGAATTTGGCTACGCAACACCGGAAATATCCCGACCGAAAAAATTCCGGCTTGTATGTACGGTATCTTGCAGGCCGCCCGTCAGCGCATGAGTAAAACCGAGTACATCTCTTGTCCCGGTTGCGGTCGTACGCTCTTCGACCTGACACTGACCATCGCCCGTGTCAAAGCGGCAACATCTCATCTCAAAACGCTGAAAATAGGAATTATGGGCTGTATCGTCAACGGACCGGGAGAAATGGCCGATGCCGACTACGGTTACGTGGGAGCAGGACGTAACCGCATCAGTCTGTACAAAGGCAAAACCTGCATAGAAAAAAATATACCCGAAGATGAGGCCGTACAACATCTCATCGACCTTATTAAAAAGAACGGAGACTGGATCGAACCGTAAACATTCGCACATGTTTATCGGTTAATGATATAAAAAAGTACCCGCTCAAACTCTAATCTACATAATATGACAAACCATAAATTACTTATCCTACTGGCCGTGTGCCTATTTTCTCTACGCCCTCATACGTCCGAAGCCTGTACGGGTATCACCCTTAAAAGCCGGGACGGTTCTACCGTCGTAGCCCGGACCATAGAATGGGGAGGCAGTAACCTCAACAGCCGTTATGTAATTGTTCCCCGAGGGTATATACAACAATCGCTGCTCCCCGACGGAAAGAAAAACGGACTCGTATTTACCGCCCAATACGGTTATGTGGGCATGGCAGTGGAACAAGATGAAATCGTCGCAGAAGGGATAAACGAGGCCGGACTCTCGGCCGGGCTTTTTTATTTTCCCCACTACGGACAATATGAGACCTATGATCCGGCACAAAAGACAAACAGCCTGGCCGATATACAACTCGTATCATGGATACTCGGGAACTTCGATCGCATCGAAGATGTACAAAACGCCATAAAAAAAATACGGGTTATTGGTGTCGATCCCCGGGCTTCGACCGTACATTGGAGAATTGCCGATGCCACAGGCCGCCAATTTGTATTGGAATTTATCGAAGGGAAACCCCGCTTTTACGAAAATAAACTGGGGGTACTGACCAACTCTCCCGATTTCAACTGGCAAATGGTCAACTTGAATAATTATGTGAATTTATCCTCCGGCACAGTAGATACTTCACGATTGGGCAACATACGGTTGGCAACTTTCGGGGCAGGCAGCGGACTACACGGCATTCCCGGAGACATAACACCGCCCTCCCGATTCGTAAGAGCCGCATTTTACCAATGCTCGACGCCTCAACAAGAATCATCGCTCGATGCCATCATACAGAGTTTCCATATCCTCAATAACTTCGATATTCCTATCGGCATCGAATTTGCTCCCGGAGAGAACATACCCGATATACCCAGCGCAACTCAATGGACATCGGCAACCGACATCAACAACCGTATCATTTACTATCGCACGATGTACAACAGCACGATACGTTGCATCGACCTGAAAACCATCGACTTCGGAAAAGTAAAATACCAAGTGGCTCCGCTCGACGCAAAGAAAAACCAATCCATAGAGCGAATCAAAATAAAATAAATGTTCTCCTATAAATAACGAATAATATGCCACTATTTTTTAGTGGCATATTATTCGTTTCCGATTGTATAGAATCAACTGCACACAGCTTCTTACCATAAATTCAAAAAGTGAAGAGAACAATCTTAGCTATTCATTTTATAGGTTTAGCATTATGTATATGGCTACTTTCCCTCACGCCTTTTCAAGACCATTTACGATGGAACTCGGGTTATGCAATCGTATGGCTTACCTTATTATCCGCACTCATTTTACCTTTCTCTGGGAAAAAAGGCAAATGGCAAAGCATAGGACTGAAAACATATGGTATTGTATGGTGGATAGGAAGCATCATACTTCTGATATATATGCTATTATTTCCCACCTTTCGATCCATATTGTTTCCTTATAAGAAGTATTGCGAACAAGGGAATTATATCATGCGGGAGGGGTATCACGGTTGGATAGATCCACCTGTCAGTTCGCTCTACAAGAAACAAGGCATTTGGGAACGATACATCAGGGATTATCATCTTGTTTTAATCGATTCGTTTGTCGTTCATGAAGACATAGGAGCCATAGTCATAAAAGGGAAGTTATGGGATTGGAATGGCTGGGAAGATCTGGAAGGAACAACATCTGTCGACATTCTCGACAAAGCCGTATTTGATGTACACACGGAAGAAATAGAACAATTAAAAAAAGAAGTTTATACCCAAGAGCCATAATAGGGAAAATCCCCAATAAGGGGATCTATTTTAAATATTACAAAATCAACGGATTCTATTTCTCTCTGTTGCTTTCCAGCGTAAAATAAACCTCCATCGAATCGGTTATAAATAAAAGGGGCTGTACCTTGTGCGGTACAGCCCCTTTGTTTACTTTACCGGCGAATCAGACCTTATTCTCCCAAATAAAAAGAGGGAACCGGAGCCTGCGGATATCCCATAGAACGATGTGCTACATAATTGCGGTAAAGGGCATCTTGCATGAGTGTAACACGACGGTCGCGAGCCGGAATATTCGTCGTATAAATACGTATTTCTCCCGGCAAAGCGGTAACAATTTCTTCCCGCCAATCGCCATACAGATCGGCAATCATCAGAATATCGCCTTCGATACCCTCGGTCAAAGTATCACCTTTCCATTTTACAATACTTTGAGAACGACCGCGAGAAGAAGAACCAGCACCCCAGCGATTATCATCTCCGACAAAAGTTTCCCGCAACAAGTCGGCGTCCCACCACGCCCAATTACGGCAAGGAGGTACCTCCTCGTTTTTCCCTAAATAGCTACCGTCGGCTGCCAATAAATATTTATCGGTACTACCGCCCTTCTTATCTTCCCGGGCAAAGCATTCGAGCCCCGGATGGGAAGGATCTATGTCGGCAACCATTCCGTCTCCCACATGGAACGTCTTATGCCCGATATTCCATATCTGTTCACCGGTTTTCGCATCGACCATACAAATGCCTCGGCCGTTATCGTGCCACGGTTCGAGACATAGGAAGACTTCCATCCCGGGACGATTGGGATCGATGTCGGTAAGATATACTTTATCGGGGTGTCCCAAACCGGCAGACCATAAAAGCGTACCATTATCATCGAGCATACACGAGCCCAGCAGAATCTCATCGCGGCCGTCGCCGTCGACATCACCGCACACCATATTGTGGGAACCCATGCTGCGCACAACCGGATTTTCTTCATCGCCGTCCCAGCGCCATGCCCGTTCAAGTTTCGTACCGTTCAACTGCCAAGCATCGACTACCATCAACTTATACGTACCGCGACAAGCAAGTATGTAAGGTGTTTTACCGTCGAGAAAAGCCATTCCTATCTGATTACGATTGCGACGTACCAGATTTCCATAACGGAAATTTCGTTCGGGCCAGTCCACCCGAGCTATTTCTTCTCCGGTCATACCATCGAGCACAGAGAGGTATTCATCACCCGTATCGACCCGCCCCTTAGCATCTCTTTGTACATTATCGGGTGCCGTCTTCAAAGCAACTTCGGCTTTGCCATCGCCATTGAAATCATACACCACATACGGGGAGTACCATATACCCGGCTCGATTCCTTGCCCCAAATCTTTGGACCACAAAAAAGTTCCATCGCTCAGATAGGCCTCTATCTGATAGGTTTTTCCTGTAAGATCGCCCGGCATTCCGGGATCGACATTACTGGCCGGCGTACGCACGATATAATCGTACACACCATCACCGTTGAGATCGGCTACTGCAACCTTCCCGGCTCTTGTATCGCGATTGAGCTTTATCGAACGATAATTCGTAGCAGTTTCGGGAGCAATGGTTACAAAATCCGATTTACTCAGTTCTTTGCCTTTACGATCGAGTGTTACCACCCTATAACGCGCATTTCCTGAAACCGGCGATTTATCGACAAAATCGGTTGTGGTTTTTAACGGCTTACGATTCAATTTTTTACTTTTACCGCCGACCTCCCGATATACATCAAACGCAACATCGGGTGCATCATTTTGCAACAATCGCCAACTGAGATAAATCTCGCCTTTCTCTTTTCCCGGCAAAGCGACCAATCCTCGATCGAGGACTTCGCTCACACGAGTTTCGGCAAAGCCGTTTACAGGAGACTTCGGCTCATGCGAGGGATTCAATATTTCATAATAGGTGAGTTCTATCAATTCAATTTATCCTCTTGTATCAGACAGCAGAACTCTTTA
>ERZ779885.601-NODE-601-length-40791-cov-10.555626_pt1 | contig 40791 bp, 26 predicted proteins | sample MGYA00511554_ERZ779885 | MGnify/ENA primary metagenome ERZ779885 (study PRJEB29588, sample SAMEA2160998) | human gut metagenome | biome: human gut; feature: human-associated habitat; material: faeces | place: Denmark | collected 2008/2010 ... | reverse complement strand
CAGCCGGCAAAGGCTCCACGCCTGCGCCGTGTCGTGCGCATAGCGGGCCATGCCGAGCAGCAGTTCGCGGGCATAGGCTTCGGAAAAATCGGTCAGGAAAATTACGCGTGCCATGGTCTGGTTGGGTCTCTTCGAGGGTAAAGATAGCTTTTTTTCGGGAATTTTCTGCCCCAGGACGGAATTTCGGGCGAAAAGGCACTCCTGCCGGGGTTTCGGCGCCGGATAGGAAGGTTCTGCGCGATGTGAGGATGTAAAAGCGCAAATAGCCACGGACGGGACGCTTCTCTTCTCTTATATTTGTATAACCTAAACTGCGACCGGTTCCGATGCTGCGCAGATACGGCTGCCGGGGTTTGCAATACCGCCCCGGAATCCTTATCTTTGATGGAACGCTTTACGGACGGGGCGCATACACCGAAACTGCCATGACCAAAAAACTTACCTTCGCCTTGCTGGCCCTCGGGCTCCTTGCGTGCGCGCCGCGGCCGGCCGGCCCGGTCGATTATGTAGACCCGTTCATCGGCACGGGCTACCACGGGCATACCTACCCTGGCGCAACGACGCCGTTCGGCATGGTGCAGCTCAGCCCCGACACGCGTGCCGGGGACTGGGACGCCTGCGCCGGATACCATTACGACGATACGACCATCGACGGTTTTTCGCATACGCACCTCAGCGGTACGGGGTGTGCCGACCTGGCCGACATCCTGTTCCATCCCACCACGCGCGAAATCGTGTTGCACGACGGCGCCTGCGTCCTGCAGCCCTATTTCTTTTCGCACGGGGACGAGAAGGCCTCCTGCGGCTATTATGCCGTGGAGTTACCCGGTGAAAATATCCGGGTGGAGCTTACGGCGGCGCCCCGTACGGGCGTGCACCGCTATACCTTTACGGGCAAGGGGCCGCGGCAGGTGGTCGTCGACCTGATGCACACGATCGCCGAGGAGCAGGTCGACATGCGTGAATTGCGGACGACGGCGCCCGATGAGATCGCCGGGATGCGCCGCACGCAGGGGTGGGTGCCCGACCAGTATGTCTTTTTCTCCGCCCGTTTTTCGGAGCCTTTCGCCGACGTGCGGCTGCTGGGCGACAAACAGGCCGTGCTGACCTTTGCGCCGGACACCGAAACGCTTACGATAGCCGTCGGGTTGTCGTCGGTCAGCGCAGCGAATGCCCGTCTCAACAGCGTCGCCGAGGTGCCGGAGCTGGATTTCGATGCCGTGCATGCGCGTGCCGCCGCGCTGTGGCGCGAAGCGCTGGGCGACATCGTCGTCGAGGGCGGTTCGCGCGACGAAATGGTCAATTTCTATACGGCGCAGTACCATACCAAGCTGACGCCCAATCTGATGAGCGATGTCAACGGCGAGTACCGCCGTCACGACCAGCGCATCGCGCGTATGCCGCAGGGCGGTGCCTACTATTCGACATTCTCGCTGTGGGACACTTTCCGCGCGTGGAATCCGTTGCAGACGCTGGTGGATACGACGTTAGTCAACGACATGATCCGCAGTATGCTCGACATGTACGACATAACGGGCGAGCTTCCGATCTGGCCGCTCGCGTCGGGCGAGACGGGGACGATGATCGGCTACCATGCCGCGTCGGTCATTGCCGACGCCTACCTGAAAGGTATCCGCGGATACGATGCCGAAAAGGCGCTCGATGCGATGATCCGCTCGTCGAACATCAATAAGAAAGGTTCCGATTACTATGTGGTACAGGGGTTTATACCCTCCAATATCAAGCGCGAGTCGGTCTCCTGCACGCTGGAATATGCTTACGACGACTGGGCGATCTCCCGCATGGCCGGGGCTATGGGCCGGGACGACGTCGCCCGGGAATATGCGCAGCGGGCGCTCAACTACGCCAATGTCTTCGACGGATCGACCTGTTTCTTCCGCGGCCGCGGGACGGACGGCAACTGGTCTGAGCCGTTCGAAGAGTTCGCCACGGGGCGCGACTATACCGAGGCCACGCCGTGGCACTACCGTTTCTTCGTGCCGCACGACGTGAACGGGCTCGCCGGGCTTTTCGGCAGCCGCGCGGCATTCGTCCGTGAACTGGATCGGCTCTTTACGCTCGAATCGGACGAGATGCAGCTCGACGTAAGCGACGTGACGGGGCTCATGGGGCAGTATGCCCACGGCAACGAACCCAGCCACCACATGGCCTACCTCTACAATTATGTCGGGCAGCCGTGGCGGACACAGGAGCTCACGCGCAGCCTGCTGCACGGGATGTACGCCCCGACGCCCGCGGGGATCATCGGCAACGAGGACTGCGGCCAGATGTCGGCGTGGTACATCTTCTCCAGCCTGGGCTTCTATCCCGTCTGCCCCGGCTCGAACCAGTTTGCGCTGACCGCACCCCAATTCCCGAAGGCCGTCGTGCGCCTGGCCAACGGCCGCACGCTGACCGTTACGGCAAACAACCCCCGCCGCAATACCTATATCGCTTCGGTGACGCTCGACGGAGTGCCCGTGACCGAAAATTTCATCACCTACGAACAACTGATGCAGGGTGGGGAACTGCATTTCGAACTCCGTGCGGAACCCGATTACGCCCGTGGAACGGATGCCGCAGCAGAGCCCTATTCGCTTACGCGCGGCCAGGTCGTTTCGATTCCCTATACCACGCAGAACGTGAGCCTCTTCACCGAGCCTGTGCCCGTCGCCCTGGCCACGACGACGGCCGGAGCCGAAATCCGCTATACGCTCGACGGCTCGGAGCCGGACGAAACCTCGGTGCTCTATGCCGGGCCCGTCGTTGTCGACCGCTCGCTGACGCTCAAAGCGCGGGGATTCAAACCCAGAGCCGCACCGAGCCGTACGCTGACGCTCCAAGCCGAGAAGGCCGTATTCCGCAAGGGACTGCCCGGAGCGGGCGCGGCCATGCGTCCGGGTGTCGCCTATGCCTGTTACGAAGGCGTGTTCTCGCATGTGGACGAGATTCGCCGGGGAAAGCTCGTGGCGTCCGGGACAATGCCCGAGCCGTCGATTGCCGATGCCCCGCAGGAAGACCATTTCGGATATATTTTCAACGGCTGGATCCGTATTCCCGAACGGGGCGTGTGGGAGTTCATGACCAAGAGCGATGACGGCAGCGTGCTCGTGATCGGCGACCGGAAGGTGGTCGACAACGATGGGTCGCACGCTTCGGTCATGGCGACCGGGCGCGTGGCGCTCGAAGCGGGTCTGCATCCCTATACGCTCATGTATTTCGAGGATTACGAGGGGCAGGATCTCTCCTGGGGCTGGAGGGCGCCCGGAGCGGCTCTCTTCGAGCAGATCCCCGCGGAGCGTTTGTACGTTGAATTTCCCGATTGTCCCGCTGATTAAACTATAAAGTTATGAAACGATTGTTCTATCTTCTTGCGGCAGCGGCGTTCACTGCCTGCGGTTCGGCCACGACGCTCAGCGTCATGACCTTCAACATGCGTTACGACAACCCCGAAGACGGGGCGGACAACTGGCGTTTCCGCCGCGGGCGGGTCGCCGAGGTGATCGCTTCGCACGGCGTCGACGTTTTCGGCACGCAGGAGCTGCTTGCCAACCAGCTCGGCGACCTGAAGCGTTTGCTGCCCGGCTATGCTGCGGTGGGCGTCGGCCGTGAGGACGGTGCCGAGGCGGGCGAGTTCAGTGCCGTATTTTACCGGCGGGATCGTTTTACGCCCCTCGAATCCGGGACTTTCTGGCTGAGCGAAACCCCCGACGTCGCAGGCTCGAAAGGGTGGGACGGCGCCTGCGAGCGCGTGGCAACCTGGGTCGTACTGCATGACAGGGAAGGGGGCCGGGAGTTCCTCTTCGTCAACACCCACCTCGACCATGTAGGGCAGGTCGCCCGCGACGAAGGCGTGAACCTGCTCAGGGAGCGCATCGAAGCGCTGCGCGGGGATCGGCCTGTGATCCTGACGGGCGATTTCAATTCCGAGCCCGGCTCGTCGGTCGTGGCGCACGTGCAGAAAGACGGCGTACTGCATGACGTGAAGCAGGTCGCCGCCCGTAAATCCGGCACGGAGTGGAGCTTTTCCGACTTCGGGCAGATACCCGAGGCCGAACGCCCGTTGCTCGACTACATCTTCGTGAGCGACGGCATCGCCGCCGACCTTTACGAGGTGCTGCCCGATACGCTCGGTGGCGGTTATGTCTCCGACCATGCCCCCGTGATGGCCATTGTCAAATTCGAAAAATAACATCCCGCAATGAAAAAGATACTCAAAAGCTGGCTGCTGTTCGCAGCACTGTGCACCTGCGCCACGGCTGTGGCCGAGCGCCCCATCCTGATCCATTCGCACAACGATTATTGCCGCCGTGCCCCCTTCTGGCAGGCGTACGCCCAGCAGGTCTATTCCATCGAGGCCGACGTGTTCCTGCACGGCGGCAAGCTGCTCGTGGGGCACGAGGTCGAAGACCTTTCGCCCGGCATGACCTTCGAGGCGCTCTACGTCGAACCGCTGGTGACGCTCTTCGGGCGTAACGGCGGGCGGGCATGGAAGGATTCCGGCGAACATCTTCAACTGATGGTCGAGCTCAAGTCTGCTACCGAACCGACTTTACAGGCCGTTGCGGCATTGCTGGGCCGCTATCCCGAGGTGTTCGACCCGGCGGTGAACCCCGAGGCCGTGCGGATCGTTGTCACGGGGCGTGTCCCGGCACCGGCCGATTTCGGCAAATATCCCTCCTATATCCGTTTCGACGGGGTGTGGGATGCCGACTATACGCCCGCGCAACTGGAGCGCATCGCCCTGATAAGCGCCGATTTCAGCGACTATTCGCAGTGGAACGGCAAGGGCTCGATCATCCCGGCCGAGCGTGCGGAACTGGAGACGGTCATCGACCGCGCACATGCCTGGGGAAAACCCGTGCGTTTCTGGGGCGCCCCCGAAGGGACGACGGTTTACTATACCTTTTATGATATGGGTATCGACTACCTCAATACCGACCACCCCGAGGTGTGCGCCGCGTTCTTCGATGATTTCGGCAACAAGAATTTCCAGATCGGCGAACGCCGCACGGCCGCCGAAGGCGTGACGGGCACCAAGCGCCTGGACAAGACCACGCGCGATTTCCGGGGCTTCCAGAACGACAAACTGCAACTCTCCAAGGGCATCGACGTCTACACCCCGACTTACCGCAACGACGGGGGCCGGGGACGGGTTCGCAACGTGATCTACCTGATCTGCGACGGCATGGGGCTGTCGCAGATCGTGGCGGCTTTCTATGCCAACAAGGGGCTGTCGACCCTGCAGATGAAATATATCGGCCTGCAACAGAACAATGCGCTGGATGCCTTCACGACCGACTCGGCTGCCGGCGGCAGCGCCCTGGCCACGGGCGAACGCCACGATAACCGCCATATCTCGATGAGCCCGGAGGGCGTGCCCTATCCCTCGCTGAGCGATTTCTTCCACGACAGGGGGCTGCCCGTGGGCGTCGTGACGCTGGGTAACATTGCCGATGCCACGCCGACGGCCTTCTACGGGCATTCGGTCGAGCGCGACAATGCCGACGAGCTGACCCGCTGCCTCATGGACGGGCGCATCGACCTGCTCTGCGGCAGCGGCATCCGTGAATTTACACGCCGCAAGGACGGGATCGACCTGGTCGGGGAACTGGAGAAACAATACGATTTCGTGCGTTCGGTCGATGGGATCGATGCCGCGAAGGGCAAGGTCATCTGCATCGACGAGGCGATGGACGATGCGGCCGAGGAGGCCAACCTGACACTGCTGGCCGATGCCACGCGCGCTTCGATCGCCAAATTGCAGGAACGCGGCGGCGACGGGTTTTTCCTGATGGTCGAGGGCGCCAAGATCGACTATGCGGGGCATTCGCGCTGCCTGCCCGGTTCTATTATCGAAATGTTGAGCTTCGACCTGGCCGTTGCCGAGGCGCTGAAATTCGCCGACACGAACGGCGAGACGCTCGTCATCGTCACGGCCGACCATGAAACCGGCGGCCTGGTGGTGGTCGACGGCGACGAGCATACGGGGCGTGTGACGGGCGTCTATGTTTCCGACGACCATACGCCCGCCATGCTTCCGGTATTCGCCTACGGCCCGGGCGCCGACAAGTTCTGCGGCACCTACATGAATACCGAGATTGCACGCAGGATAAAATCACTGATAAAATAACCGCATACTATGACGCTACGCAAACAAATCGCGGCATTCATGTCGCTGGTCTTCGCAGCGGGCACGGCAGGGGCGCAAGACCTCAAATCGGGGCCCTACAAGCTGCCCTACAAAAACACCTATGTAAAGGAGGTATTCGTGGCCGAGAACGAGTTCCGCACGGCCAAACCCGAACACATCAAACCCCGGACGTTCGCCGAGGCGCGCAAGATCCTGCCCTCGCCCGTGTGGGAAGGGCATGAAAAGGAGGTCGAGATGTACTGGCACGCCTGGCAGATCGCCGTGGGCAACATCCGCCAGCCGCAGGAGGACTCGGGGTTCGTGTCGCCTTACCTCGATATTGCCTACAACGGCAATATCTTCATGTGGGACGCTTCGTTCATGATGATGTTCGCCCGCTACGGTTACCGCTTTTTCCCGTTCCAGCGCACGCTGGACAACTTCTACGCCAAGCAGCATCCCGACGGGTTCATCTGCCGCGAGATCCGTGCCGACGGCTCCGACTGCTTCGAGCGCTACGATCCCACCTCGACGGGGCCCAACCTGCTGCCGTGGGTCGAACTGATGTATTACCGCCAGTTCGGCGACATCGACCGCCTGCACAAGGTTTTCCCCGCCCTGTGCGCCTATGCCAAGTGGTGGCGGCTCAACCGCACGTGGCCCGACGGCACCTACTGGTCGAGCGGATGGGGGACGGGCATGGACAACATGCCCCGCGTGAAGCCCGAATACAACCCGATCTTCTCGCACGGCCACATGGTCTGGCTCGACACCAACCTGCAGCAGATGCTGGTCGACGAATCGCTGCTCAACATCGGTTTCCACATCGAACGCTGGCAGGAGATCGAGGACATGGAGGACGAGATGAAACGGCTGCGCGCCTATGTCAACGAACACCTGTGGGACGATGCGACGGGTTTCCTCTACGACCGCTACGGCGACGGGTCGCTCTGCACGACCAAGGGGATCGGCGCCTTCTGGGCCCTGCAGGCCGACGCGCTGGACAAGGGGCGGATGGATCGCATGGTGGCGCACCTGGCGGACACGGCCGAATTCGACCGTCCGCACCGCGTGCCGTCGCTCTCGGCCGACCACCCGAAATACAACCCGACGGGCCGTTACTGGCAGGGCGGCGTATGGCCGGGTGCCAATTACATGGTCATCGACGGCCTCTACCGCAAGGGCTACCATGACCTTGCGCTGGAGGTGGCCGAAAACCATTTCAACGCCGTATTCGAAGTGTGGAAGAATACCGGGACTTTCTGGGAGTACTATGCCCCGGAGAAGATCGAACCCGGGTTCATGGCCCGCAAGGACTTCGTGGGCTGGGCAGGGCTGCCGCCGATCGCGGTGTTCATCGAGTATATCCTCGGCATCAAATCCGACTATTCCGAGGGGCGTATCGTATGGGATATCAACCATACCGAGGCCCACGGCATCGACCGCTATCCCTATGGCCCCGAGGGCGTCGTAGGGCTGAAGGTCAAGGGCCGCAATTCAGCCGGGGACGTGCCTGCGGTGAGCGTTACGACCAACGTGCCGTTCGACCTGACGGTGACGTGGGGCGACGGGCAGAGCCGCACCGTCCGCGTGGAGAAGAGCGGCAGCGTGAAACTGAACTAAGGAACCTAACCTACTTATGAAAAAGATAACGACTCTTATGTGTGCCGTCGCCCTGTGGTGTTCGGCACAGGCACAGGCGCCCGCCCTGCATTTCGGCCGGGACGGCAAATTCCGGATCGCACAGTTCACCGACGTGCACCTCGACCTCGGTACGCCTTACCGCCGGGCGCAGGCGGAAAAAACCATCGCCCAAATGCGCTACATCCTCGATGCGGAGCATCCCGACCTGGTGGTCTTCACGGGCGACGTGGTGACGGGCAAGCCCGCCGCCGAAGCGTGGCACCGCGTGTTGGAGCCCGTCGCGGAACGCAACCTGCCGTTTTGCGTGGTGCTGGGGAACCACGACGCCGAGCAGGATCTCACACGCGCGGAGATCGGCCGCATCGTCACCTCGTATGCCGGCACGCTCAATACGCTCGGCGCCGGGGGCGAACTGGCCGACGTGGTGCTGGAGATCGCCGGGACGACGCAACCTGCGGCATTGCTCTACTGCCTCGATTCGCACGATTATTCAACAATCCCGTCTATCGACGGCTACGGCTGGTTCACGCAGGAGCAGGTGGGCTGGTACCGTGCCCGCAGCGCCGCCTATACCGCGGCCAACGGCGGGAAACCGCTGCCGGCGCTGGCGTTTTTCCATATCGCCCTGCCCGAATACGTCGCTGCATGGCGGAACCCCGACAATACGCATGTCGGCCGTGCCGCCGAGGATGAATGCCCCGGGGCGCTGAACCCCGGCATGTTCGCCGCGATGGCCGAGTGCGGCGATGTGATGGGCATCTTCGTGGGGCACGACCACGACATCGACTATGTGGTGGCCGAGAAGGGTATCGCCCTCGGTTACGGTCGTTTTTCGGGCGACGATACGACCTACAACAACCTGCGGCCGGGGGTGCGCATCCTCGTGCTGACCGAGGGCGAACGAGGCTTCGAGACGTGGATACACGAGCGCGACGGCCGGATTGCAGACCATGTGGAATTCCGCGGCGGGAAAGTTGTGAAAGTCAAAAATAACAACTGATTGCGCGATGAGGATTGGTGTGGATTTGGGCGGCACGAACGTGCGCGCCGGCCTGGTGAAGGATGGCCGCATCGTGCGGTTGCTCTCCGAACCCTGCAAAGCCGACCGCCCCGAAGGGGAGGTCGTGGATCAAATTGCCTCGCTCATCGGGAAGCTCATCACCTCCGACGTCGCCCGCATCGGCATCGGCGTGCCGTCGGTCGTGGATGCGGCGCGCGGGATCGTCTACAATGTCGTAGGCATCCCGTCGTGGCGCGAGGTATACCTCAAAGACCTGCTCGAAAAACGGTTCGGCGTCCCGGTATATGTCAACAACGACTGCAATTGCTTTGCTTTGGGCGTCAGCCGCTTCGGCGAGGCGAGCGCATACAGCGACGTGGTGTGCGTGGCGCTCGGCACGGGTGTCGGCGCGGGGATCGTGATCGGCGGCGAACTCTATTGCGGGCACGATACGGGCGCCGGGGAGATCGGGAGCATTCCGTACCTCGACCGCGATTACGAATACTATTGCAGCAGCCGTTTCTTCGTAGGCCGCGGCACGACGGGCAAGGAAGCCTACGAGCGTGCCCTGGCGGGCGATCCCGCGGCGCTGGCGCTGTGGCACGAATTCGGCGGACATATCGGGCGGCTGGTGATGATGATCCTCTATGCCTACGACCCCGAAGCGATCGTTTTCGGCGGGAGCATCGCCCATGCCTTCGGGTTTTTCCGGGAAGCGATGTACGAGCAGTTGAAACAGTTCCCGTATGCCAAGACGGTCGAACGGCTCCATATCTGCTGTTCGTCGGTCGAACACGTGGGGCTGCTGGGGGCTTCGGCGTGCGAATAACGGGCCGGGGTTTTGATTTGTCCGTTTTTTGCCTTATTTTTACCTTGTGTTTCGGAGGAACCTCCATTTAAAATAACCCGGATATGAAGAGACTTATACCCCTCGTTGTCCTTTGTGCAGCCCTCTGCGGCTGCGGTAAGGTAATCCCCGCCGACGATGAAGTCGCGGTGGTACCGCTCCCCGAACGCGTCGCGAAGGGGCAGGGAACTTTTTTGCTGACCGCTTCGACCGAAGCGGTGCTGCTGTCCGGCGACGACAGTCTGGCCTGTGTGACCGGGGCGCTCGACCAGGTACTGGAACCGGTGTTCGGCAAAGGGTTGCGGGTGCGGCATGCCGACGTGCCCCTCGACGGGGCGCTGAATATCTCGTGCGACGCGGCGATGCCGGCGGATGGCTACCGCCTGGAGATTACGCCCGGGCGTGCGGAGATTGTTGCCGGGAGCGCAGCCGGGGCGTTCTATGCGGTGCAGACCCTCCGCCAGCTGATCCCCGCTGCGGCTTACGGTGCGGCCAACGTGCGGGCCGTGGAGCTGCCCGTCGTGACGATCGAGGACAAACCGTGCCTGGGCTACCGGGGCATGATGCTCGACGTCTGCCGCCATTTCTTCACGGTCGACGAAGTGAAGGAGGCGCTCGATATCATGGCCCTGCATAAGCTCAACGTGTTCCACTGGCACCTGACCGACGACCAGGGATGGCGTATCGAGATTAAGAAATACCCGAAACTGACCGAGGTGGGTTCCGTACGCAGCCGTACGCTGATCGGCCGCGACCCGGGCGGCGAGTACGACGAAAACTGCAAGTTCGACGAAACGCCCTATGGCGGTTACTATACGCAGGACGAGATCCGCGACATCGTGGACTACGCCGCGAAGCGTTTTATCACGGTGATCCCCGAGATCGAATTCCCCGGACATGCCGTGGGCGCGCTGGCCTCCTATCCGTGGCTCGGCTGCACGGGCGAACAATACGAGGTGCGCCAGACCTGGGATATCGACGACAGGGTGTTCTGCATCGGCAAGGAGACGACCTTCGAATTCATCGAGGGGGTGCTGGAAGAGGTCGTCGGCCTTTTCCCGTCGGAATACATCCATATCGGCGGCGACGAATGTCCGACGGTGATGTGGGAGAAGTGCCCGCATTGCAAGGCGCGCATGAAGGCCGAAGGGCTGAGGCGCCCGCGCCAGTTGCAGAATTACGCTACGGCGCGCGTCGAAAAGTTTCTGAACGCCCGCGGACGCCGCCTGATCGGCTGGGATGAGATTCTCGAAGGCGATGTCACCCCGACGGCGACCATCATGTCGTGGCGCGGAGCGAAAGGGGGGATCGAGGCCGCCAGGCAGGGCAACCATGCCATCATGGCGCCGACCACGAACTGCTACCTGGATTACTACCAGACGCGCGATACGGCCCGCGAACCCCTTGCCATCGGCGGGTACCTACCTGTGGAGAAGGTCTACGAACTCGATCCTTACGAGCAGCTGACGCCTGCCGAGCAGGTTTGTATCCTGGGCGTGCAGGCCAACCTGTGGACGGAGTATATCGCGACATGGCCCCATGCCGAATATATGCTTCTGCCGCGCCTGAGCGCGCTGGCCGAAGTGGGGTGGAGCCTCGACCGGAAGGATTATGCCGGCTATCTGCACCGTGTCCGCCGCCTGGCGCGGATCTACGATGCCTGCGGGTATAATTATGCGCGGCATATTTTCGGGGAGTAGACTACTCCCGCATACGAACGGGGATCGGCTGTGTGTCGATCCCCGTTTTTTGTGCCCCGCAGCGGCGCCGCAGGCCCTCGGGGATATTATCTCGGGTTTTGCACGGTGTGTTCGTAAATTTTTGCTATCTTTGGAGGCAAAAAGTGTGCGGATTATGGATTTGAAATACGTGCGGAGCGAATTGCGCAAGCTCTCGGAAATAGTTGAAGGCTGGAATGCGAACCAGGAGATCGGCTCCCTCGAGCGGGATCTCGTACTCGATAAGTTGCGGACACTCTACGAGGCCGTGCGTTTCGATGCGGAGGCGGAACCTCCCGCGGCAGATGCCTCCGAACAGGAACCCTTCCCGACGGAGATTCCGGTCAGCTTAGACCTCGGCGAAGTGCTTTCGATCGAGCCTCTGCCCGTGGCGGAACCCGAATTGCCGTCGCTCTCCGGATCCGGGCCGGAACCCGAATCAGGGTTCATTGCGCCCCTGGCGGAGTCCGGGGCAGATTTCCCCGATTGCGATACCGCGGCGGCGGAAACGGTGGCCGAATCCGTGCTGGATTCCGTGCCGGCGGACGGACAAGAGCCGGCCGGGGTTGTTGCGGAACCTGCCGAAATCCCGGCTGAACCGGCTGCGGGGCGGATTGCGGAGGCTGAACCCCCGGTTGCCGGGCTGGTTTCCGATCCTGAAACCCCGGCTGCGGAAGAAATCCCTGCGCCCGAATCGACTGGAAATAGCGCCGGCAAGGAAGTGCCGGCTGAAAATATTGCGGCGGCATCCGAATCGCATGGGGATTCCGGTTCGCAGGGGCTTGCCCGTGTGCCGGAGGCAACCGATCCCTGGGACGAGCCCGCACACCGGGAAGCACCCTCGGGGATGCCCGAACCGGAAGCAATTGCCGGATCAGGGGCGGAAACGGGCGTTACCTTTCCGGCTCCCGGAGCAGGGGCGCATCCTGCGGCAGCGCCGCAGTCGATCGCGCCGACCTTGTTCGGCATCGAAGAGGAGACCCAGCGCCACCGCCATAAACAGCGGGTAATCATGTCGCTTTACAATCCCGAACCCCCGGCTGCCCGGCCGACGGCCGAAAAGCCTGCTCCGGCACCTGCCGCGGGGGACGCCGCAAAACCCGTGGCAGGGCGGCCGCAGCTTCCAACCGACAGTCCGGCAACCGACAGCCCGGAACCGGTATCCGGCCCTGGCGTTTCTGTCCCGGACACCCCGCGTATGTTCGCCGGGGATGAAGCTCCTGCGGAAGGGGTGTATGCGGCGTCCGTGTCGCAGCGTCCGGCATCCGTGCCCGACACCGGGAATGACGACGAAGAGCCCGATTTCGAGGAGATTACCCTTGCAGGGAACGGGGCGCCGAATAACGGGGCCGTACTGGGCGAAGTGATCAACCATGACAAACAGACGCTGGCCGATACGATTGTGCCGCCGCGCGACATGGCCTCGGAACTGCGCCGCAGCGAGCCCGTCACCGACCTGAGGCGCGCCATCGGCATCAACGACAAGTTCCTGATGATCCGCGACTTGTTCGACGGCGATGCCCGGGCTTACGAAGCGGCGCTCGACAAGCTCGATGCCTTCGGCGATTTTGACGACTGCATGATCTACATTGCCGAGAATTATGCCTGGAATGCCAATTCCGACGGCGCGAAGTTCCTGATGGAACTGCTCGAACGTAAATTCGCATAGCCCCATGGCCAAGCTCTATATCGTACCTACCCCGATCGGGAACCTCGACGATATCACGCTGCGGGCGGTCGATGTGCTGCGCGAGGTGGATTTCATCCTCGCCGAGGATACGCGTACTACGTCGTTCCTGCTCAGACACCTCGGTATCGAGAAAAAACTCCATTCGCACCACAAGTTCAACGAACACGCCACGGTCAAGATGGTGGCCGGGTCGATTGCCGCCGGACGCAATGCCGCGTTGGTTTCGGACGCTGGGACACCCGGTATCTCCGATCCGGGGTTTCTGCTGGTCAGGACGTGTGTCGAGGCCGGCATCGAGGTCGAGACGCTCCCCGGTGCCACGGCGCTGGTTCCCGCTCTTGTGCAGAGCGGATTCCCGTGCGACCGGTTTTGTTTCGAGGGGTTTCTGCCCCAGAAAAAGGGGCGGGCGAAGCAGTTGCAGTCGCTTGCCGACGAGGAGCGCACGATGGTATTCTACGAATCGCCCTACCGGGTGGTGAAATGCCTCGAACAGTTCGCCGAAGTTTTCGGATCGGAACGCAGGGTGTCCGTATCGCGTGAGCTGACCAAGAAGTTCGAGCAGACCGTGCGGGGCACTGTCGCCGAAGTGCTGGAACATTTTCGTACGACGGAACCCAAAGGCGAATTTGTGATCGTATTGGCCGGGAAACCCAAACCGAAGAGGGAATTACCGGATGAGGAGACTGAATAAAGGACTGGAAAATGGAAAACAACAACGATACGCATCGGATCAAACGCTCTTCCTCGGCATGGCTGGGAGAGATGCGTGAATTCCTCCGGGGGCGTTTCAGCCTCGACGAGGACAAGGCACAGCGCGACGAGGTCGTGGCGTCGATCTCCAAAGGGGTGGTATTCCGCGGGGTCAACCTGTGGGTGCTGATCTTTGCGACGATGATCGCGTCGCTGGGCCTGAATGTCAATTCGGCCGCCGTGATTATCGGCGCCATGCTCATTTCGCCCATCATGGGGCCGATCATGGGCATCGGCCTCTCGCTGGGTATCAACGATTTCGAACTGCTCAAAAAGTCGCTGCGCAATTATGCGCTGATGTTCGTCGTGGCGATTATCACCTCGACAGCCTATTTTCTGGTGTCGCCCCTGTCGTCGAACAGCAGCGAGTTGCTGGCACGCACCGTGCCGACGACCTACGACGTGCTGATCGCATTGTTCGGCGGCCTGGCTGGTATCGTGGCGCAGACGCGGCAGGATCGCACTTCGACCGTGATCCCGGGCGTGGCGATCGCTACGGCGCTGATCCCGCCCCTTTGTACCGCGGGCTTCGGCCTTGCCACGGGGCAGATCCGGTTTTTCTTCGGGGCGTTCTACCTCTTTTTCATCAACTCGGTATTCATCGCCCTGGCGACCTACGCCATGGTGCGTTTCCTGAAATACGAGAAAAAGGCGTTCATAGACAAGGTGCGCGAGCGCAACGTGAAGCGGCTGATGATGGTCATCACGCTGGTGACCTTCATCCCGAGCGTCGTCATCGGGTTCCACATGGTCAGGGTGTCGCTTTTCGAGGCGGCGGCCGACAAATATGTCTCGCAGGTATTCAATTTTCCCCATACGCGTGTGATCGAGTGCAATAAGCGTTACGCACACCACGGACATCCGTCGCAGATCGAACTGCTGCTCCTGGGGGAGCCGCTCGACGACGGAACCATCGAAAACGCCCGCACGCAGATGGGTAGCTTCGGGCTCGACAAGGTCGAGCTGGTCGTCCGCCAGGCGAACACCACGGACAAGATCGATGTGGCGTCGCTGCAACAAAGTTACCTCGAGCTTCTGGAGGAGAAGAACAGGCGCATAGGCGAGATGGCTGCGCAGCTGAAACGCTACCGCGTCACGAATGTCGAGGTGGACGACATTTCGCGCGAGGTGGGTGCCATGACCACGAACGTCAGGGCCATATCGCTCATGAAGGGCATTACGTTCGACGTTTCGGGCGCGCCGCTCGATACGACGCTCGTCTGTGTGGTCACGCCGAAAGTCGCATCTGATTCCATCGACCGGACGACGCTCGCGAACTGGCTGAGAATCCGCACCAAGGTCGCCAATGTAAAACTTTTCGTCGAACCGTAACCGTTGATTTGCCGGATGAAACGTACAGAGCTGAATTTCATACAAAAGATATGGTTGGAGTTCCTGTGGCTCGGGGCGCGGGTATTTGCCGTGATGCCTTACTGGTTCAAGTACTACATTGTTGAAAACCTGCTCTTTTTCATCCTCTATTATTGCCTGCGCTACCGCATGAAGGTCGTGAAGGCCAATTTGCGGAACTCGTTCCCCGAAAAAAGCGAGCAGGAACGGGCGGCCGTCTGCCGCAGTTTTTACCGTACGCTTGCCGAGATTTTCGTCGATACGGTCAATATGGCCCACATGAGCGAGGAAAAAGGCCGTACGGTACTCACCGTAAAAGGGTTCGAGGAACATTATGCGAAGGTGCACGGCCGTGACTGGATCGCCATGACGGCCCATTTCGGCTGCTGGGAGTATTGCTCCTACTGGGGGCTTTACGAACGCTCGCAGATGCTCGTGGCCGTTTACCACCCGCTGCGCAGCAAAGTGATGGAACGCCTTTACCAGCGCCTGCGCAACTACGAGAATTCGATGACCGTGGCGATGAAGGATTCGCTGCGCTTCTACCTGCGCAACAGGGAACGCGGCATCGAGGGCAAGAACCTCGTGATGGGGCTTATCGCCGACCAGAACCCGCCGCGCCGCCCCGACAGCCATTGGTTCCGCTTTCTCAACCAGGATACGATCTTCTTCGATGGCGGGGAGAAACTGGCGCTGCGCTGTAACCTGCCGGTCTATTTCGTCCGGATGGAGCGCTTGCAGCGGGGACGTTACCAGATGTCGTTCGAACCGATCTACGACGGTGTGGAGGAGGTCGCCGAATACGAAATCACGGAACGCTACGTTAGACGTTTGGAAGCCATGATCTGCGAGCATCCCGAGCTCTGGATGTGGTCGCACCGCCGCTGGAAACACAAACGCACGAATGCCAATCGTTAAAATCGTCATACTCAACTGGAACGGCGCGGAACACCTGCGCCGCTTCCTGCCGAGCGTCGTGGCCGCGGCTCCCGCCGGGGTCGGGGTCGTCGTCGCTGATAACGGTTCGACGGACGGGTCGCTGGCGGTGCTGGCGGAGGAGTTCCCGACCGTCGCCGTGGTGCGCCTCGACCGGAATTACGGTTTTGCGGGTGGTTACAACCGCGCTTTGGCGCAGGTCGAGGCGGATTATTACCTGTTGCTCAATTCCGATGTCGAGACACCCCGGGGATGGCTGGAGCCGATCCTCGGCGTTCTGGAGCGTGAGCCCGACGTGGCGGTCGTTTCGCCCAAGCTGGTTTCGTGGCTCGACCGTACGAGATTCGAGTACGCAGGGGCTTCCGGGGGCTTTATCGACTTCCTGGGCTATCCCTTCTGCCGGGGGCGTATCCTCAAGCGGGTCGAGGCCGACGAGGGGCAGTACGACGATGCCCGCGACGTATTCTGGGTCAGCGGAGCGGCTTTTTGCTGCCGTGCCGACGTGTTCCGCGCATTAGGGGGCTTCGACGACGATTTCTTCGCCCACATGGAGGAGATCGACCTCTGCTGGCGCATGCAGCTCGCGGGTTACCGCGTGCGGGTCGTGCCCGGGAGTACGGTCTACCACCTCGGCGGCGGGACGCTGACGACCGATTCCCCGACCAAGGTGTTCTACAACCATCGCAATAACCTGGCGATGCTCTACAAGTGTGCTTCTCCCGTACAGCGTGCCGTCGTGGCCATCGTACGCCCCGTGCTCGACCTGATGGCTGCATTGTCGTACCTGGCACAGGGGCGGGGCGATAATTTCCGTGCCGTATTCCGCGCCTGGCGCGATTTTCTCCGCTGGCACGGCAGCCTGTCGCGCAAGCGGAAGGAGATTCGGCAGCAGTGCAGGGGGACGGTCGCCGGGAGGGTTTACCGCGGTTCCGTAGTCCTGCGTTACCTTTTGGGGCGAAAGACCTTCGGGCGGATGATGTGACCCGGCGGAAAAGCTCAGGACGGAGATTTGCCTTCCGGCGGAATAACCTAAAATAAGACCTCCCGGTTTTGCCGGGAGGTCTTATTTTAAACAGTATTCGGTGTTTTCCTACTTGTTGATTTTCGCCCACGAATCCTTGAGCGTCACCGTGCGGTTGAACACGGGGTGTTCGGGTGTCGAGTCGGTGTCGGGACAGAAGTAGCCTACGCGCTCGAACTGCACGGCCTGCCCTATGGGTATGTCGCGCAGCGACGGCTCCAGGTAGCCCGTGACCTTGACCATGGATTCGGGGTTGAGGTTGTCCTCCCAGGTCTGTCCTTCCTCCACGTCGTCGGGGTTCTCCTTCGTGAAGAGCGGGTTGAACAGGCGGATTTCGGCCTCCACGGCATCTTTGGCCGATACCCAGTGGATGACACCCTTCACGCGGCGGCCGTCGCTCGACGACCCTCTGCCCGACATCGGGTCATAGGTGCAGCGCAGCTCGGTGATGTTGCCCGCGGCATCCTTGATGACCTCCTCGCACCTGATCAGGTACGAATAGCGCAGGCGCACCTCGCCGCCGGGTGCCAGGCGGAAGAACTTTTTGGGAGGCTCCTCCATGAAATCGTCGCGCTCGATGTAGATGACCTTCGAGAAGGGCACCTGCCGCGTGCCGGCCGATTCGTCCTCGGGGTTGTTGATCGCCGTGAAGAGCTCGGTCTTGCCTTCCTCGTAGTTGGTGATGACCACCTTCAGCGGGTTGAGCACTGCCATGCGGCGCTCTGCGATCTTGTTCAGGTCTTCGCGCACGCAGTATTCGAGCTTGCCCAGGTCGATCACGTTGTCGCGCTTGGCGACGCCCACCATCTCGGCGAAGTTCCGCACCGAGGCCGGGGTATAGCCCTTGCGGCGCAAAGCGCAGATCGTCGGCATGCGGGGGTCGTCCCAGCCCATCACGGCGCCTTCCTGCACGAGTTTGAGCAGCTTGCGCTTCGACATCATCGTGTAGGTGAGGTTCAGCCGGGCGAATTCGTACTGGTGCGAAGGGTAGATCTCCAGCGCCTGGATGAACCAGTCGTAGAGAGGACGGTGCACGTCGAATTCGAGCGTGCAGATCGAGTGGGTGATCTGCTCGATCGAGTCGCTCTGGCCGTGGGCATAGTCGTACATCGGGTAGATGCACCACTTGTTGCCCGTGCGGTGATGCTCGGCATGGATGATGCGGTACATGATCGGGTCGCGGAAGAGCATGTTGGGGTGCGCCATGTCGATCTTGGCGCGCAGCACCTTGGCCCCGTCGGGGAATTCGCCGTTTTTCATGCGGACGAACAGGTCGAGGTTTTCCTCCACGGAGCGGTCGCGCCACGGCGACGGAGTGCCCGGTACGGAAACCGTACCGCGGTTTTCGCGGATCTGCTCCTGTGTCTGGTCGTCGACGTATGCCAACCCTTTTTTAATCAGTACGATCGCCCAGTCGTAGAACTGGTCGAAATAGTCCGACGCATAGCGTTCGACGGCCCAGTCGAACCCGAGCCACTGGATGTCGCGCTTGATCGAATCGACATACTCCACATCCTCCTTGACGGGGTTCGTGTCGTCGAAACGGAGGTTGCACTTGCCTCCGTATTTCCGTGCCAGCCCGAAGTTGATGCAGATGCTCTTGGCGTGTCCGATATGCAGGTAGCCGTTCGGTTCGGGCGGGAAACGGGTCTGGACGCGCGTTTCGCCCTTGGCGATCGACTCTTCGATGATCTCTTCGAGGAAGTTCAGCGACTTCTCCCGTGTTTCGTTTGTTTCGCTTGCCATATGTGTATGTTTCGCTTGTTGTATGCTTTATTTCTTTGCCTTGGGGCCGATGTTGAACAGCTTCTGGATGTCCACCGAGAGCTTCACGACCTGCTGGGTGCCCATGCCCGTGCCGTCGTAGTGGAACACCATGCCCGCCTCGACGGCCAGCGTGCCCTTGAAGAATCGGCGGTCGTAGCCGACCCACGTGCGGTTGTAGATGTGCTCCGTCGTGGCATAGAACGGTTCGCCGGCGTACAGTCCGTCCTGTCCGTAGGTAATGGGGATGTCTTCGCCGACCGCGATGTTGCGCAGGGGTTGCAGGTTTTCGCCCAGATAGAGGTTGTTCTCGAGTTTCACGCCCCACTTGGTCAGCACGAAGTCGATCTGTGCACCGCACGGTTTTTTCCAGTTGTGGTCTACGCTGCGGCCGCGCTGCGGGGCGAAGAGGAACCCGGCCTTGATGTCGAAGTCGAAGAAGGCGTTGAATCCCCAGCCCGCATAGGGGTTTACCAGCAGGTTGTCCGTGACGTTCTCGTTGAGCTTCGAACCTGCGAAATGGAACATCGAGAAGGCATAACCGAAGTAGAAGCCCCGCTCGAGCGTGTAGCGTCCCGCCGAGATGATGCGGAACATTTCGCGCGACTGCTCGGAATACATGCCTTCCCAGTCGATCGCCATTTCTACATAGGTATTCTCGCGCTCGGTGGATTTATAATGCCCGAGGAAACCCGACAGGCGGTTGTGGTAGAACGCCGTCGAGTCGCTGAAGAACGCCCTCGAATAATCGCCCAGCAGCTCCTTGCGGTCGAAGATACCGGCGTTGGCCTGTACGTTCTTGCTGTTGAACTGGTAATATATCAGCGGTTTCACGTCGCTCAGGAACGGTTCGCGGGCGCCGTTGTGCTGCCCGAAGTTCTGCAGGAGGTCTACGCCGAAGATCAGCCGGTTTTTCTCCATCCATTCCACGCCGATGCGGGGTGTGAAGCGGGCGCTGAAGAGCGTCTGCGATTCGTTGAAATCGTTGTTGGCGTATTCCCGGTTGTCGAAGCGGGTCGCGAAGTCGGCGCCGACGATCAGATTCTGCGCGCTGAGGCTTCCTCCCGCGGCAAGGGCGGCGAACGATAGCATCAAGACTTTTTTGAGTGACATAATTCTTTTGAATTGAGACCCCAAAAATAGGTAAAATATTTATTATTTGACTACTTTTGACCCCGAAATCACTCATTTGCATACGTTATGCGTAAAATCACCAACGAAGAGCTGAACCGGCCCTCGGCCGGGGAGTTCGCCGCGATGGAGAAAATGCCCGTCGCGGTGGTGCTCGACAACGTCCGTTCGTTGCAGAACGTAGGGGCTTTCTTCCGCACGGGGGATGCTTTCGCCGTGGAACGCATCGCCCTCTGCGGCATCACCGCGACGCCGCCCAACCGCGACATCCACAAGACGGCGCTCGGTGCCGAACTGACCGTGCCGTGGACTTATCACAAGACGACGGAGGAGTGCATCGCCCGCCTGCGCGCCGAAGGCTACCGGGTCTATGCCGTCGAGCAGGTCGAAGGCGCCGTGATGCTCGGCGACTTCCGGGCGGAGCCGGGCGTGAAATATGCGCTCGTGTTCGGCAACGAGGTGATGGGCGTGGGGCAGCAGGCCGTGGACATGTGCCACGGCGCGATCGAGATCCCTCAGGCCGGGACGAAGCATTCGATCAACGTTTCGGTCTCGGGCGGTGTCGTTTTATGGGATTTTTTTTGCCAAATCCGGCCAAAGCGTTAACTTTGCCGCGCTGAACCGCGGTTTAGCTGCGCCCCGGCAAAGCAGATGAATTTGGCTTTGCACCCGGCTTGCGCTATCACCCCGGTTTGCAGGTGTTGATAAGTCTCCCTTTTCAAAGGAGGTTTGGAGGGATTGTCGATATGGAATCGGCGTTTTTGCGCCGTAATACGAATCCGATGGATTCCATACCGGAACCTTGCGAACGAATGAAATGTTGAATAATCCATCGGGTTCGTAGTAAACTATGTCTGTAGAAAGTACTGTCAGGGCAGTGACCACCTACCGTCTGACGGAGATGAAGCAGCGCGGCGAGAAGATCGCCATGCTGACCTCGTACGATTATTCGATGGCCAGGATCGTCGACGCCGCGGGTATCGATGTGATCCTCGTGGGCGACTCGGCGGCCAACGTGATGGCCGGTTACGAAACCACGCTTCCCATTACCCTCGATATGATGATTTACCATGCGCGTTCGGTCGTGCGTGCCGTTAGCCGTGCACTGGTCGTCGTCGACCTGCCGTTCGGAACCTACCAGGGCAATTCGAAGGTGGCGCTCGACTCGGCCATCCGCATCATGAAGGAGACCGAGGCCGATGCCGTGAAGATCGAGGGCGGCGAAGAGATCCTCGAATCGGTTAACCGCATCCTTTCGGCCGGAATACCCGTCATGGGGCACCTGGGGCTGACGCCGCAGTCGATCCATAAGTTCGGGACGTACAGCGTGCGTGCCAAGGAGGAGGCCGAGGCAGCGAAACTCGTCCGCGACGCCCACCTGCTGAGCGATGCGGGGTGCTTCGGCATCGTGCTCGAAAAGATTCCTGCGGCGCTGGCCGCCCGCGTCACCTCCGAAATCTCCGCGCCGACCATCGGCATCGGCGCCGGCGGAGGTTGCGACGGGCAGGTGTTGGTGATCCACGACATGCTGGGCATCAACAAGGGTTTCTCGCCGCGCTTCCTGCGCCGCTATGCCGACCTGTATACCGTCATGTCGGACGCCGTGTCGCAGTATATCACGGACGTCAAATCGTGCGATTTTCCCAACGGGCAGGAGCAGTATTGCCCCCGCCGGGTGTGCAGGCCGCCGTGACGGAATAATTTCGATCCCCGACCCTGAGGCCGGGGATTTTTCCTGTCCGGGAAGTCGGCGGCGGGAGGATGCCCCCGATTGCTGTCCAGGGATTCCGGGCGCGGAGCGTCCCCTCCGGCTTGTACGGGACTGCGCTGGCGGCTTCCCGGGACGGGGTGTCGGAGGGGTTTCCTGTCCGGGGCGCTGGCGTGTGTATTTACCCGTCGCGGGGCTTGCCGGGCGTTGTCCCGGGGGCTCCGGATTTCGCCCGCACCCGGCGGCTTTGATAAATTGTTGATAAAAAAAATCGTCGCGTTGCCCCGGATATTAGGCCGTTTCGAAAATTATCACTACATTTGCGAGCAACAAAAATCCACGTTCATTATGTCTTTTATCAATGAAAGGGTTCAGCCCGAAGGACTTACGTTCGACGATGTGCTGCTTATACCCGCCTATTCGGAAGTGTTGCCGCGAGAGGTCAGTGTCCAGACCCGTTTCTCGCGAAATATCAAACTCAACATCCCCATTGTGTCCGCTGCCATGGACACCGTTACCGAAGCGCCGATGGCTATTGCGCTGGCTCGTGAAGGCGGGATCGGCGTGATCCACAAGAACATGTCCATCGCCGAGCAGGCCGCCCACGTGCGCCGGGTGAAGCGGGCCGAGAACGGCATGATTTACGACCCGGTGACCATCTCGAAAGACCATACGGTCGGCGATGCGCTCAACCTGATGAAAGAGAACAAGATCGGGGGTATCCCGGTCGTGGACGCGGATCGGAAGCTGATCGGTATCGTCACCAACCGCGACCTGCGGTTCCAGCGCGACATGTCGCGCCGTATCGAGGAGGTGATGACCCCCGGCGACCGCCTCATCACCACGCATAGCTCCGAATTGTCCAACGCTTCGGAGGTGCTGCTCAACTGCAAGATCGAAAAGCTCCCCGTGGTCGACGACGAAGGCCATCTGGTGGGGCTTATTACTTATAAGGATATCACGAAGGTGCAGGATCATCCCAACGCCTGCAAGGATGCCAAAGGCCGTCTGCGCGTCGCAGCCGGCGTGGGCATCACGCCCGATGCGCTGGATCGCGTGAAGGCGCTCGTCGAGGAGGATGTGGATGCCGTGGTGCTCGACTCCGCGCACGGGCATTCGATGAATATCGTCAATAAGCTCAAGGAGATCAAGGCCGCCTATCCGTCGCTCGACGTGGTGGTCGGAAATATCGCCACGGCAGGGGCCGCACGGTTCCTGATCGAGAACGGCGCCGACGGCATCAAGGTCGGCATCGGGCCGGGGTCGATCTGCACGACGCGCATCATCGCCGGCGTGGGCGTTCCGCAACTGTCGGCCATCTACGCCGCGGCCTCCGAGGCGAAGGGCTCGGGCGTCCCGGTGATCGCCGACGGCGGTCTGCGCTATTCGGGCGACATCGTCAAGGCGCTGGCCGCGGGCGGCGACTGCGTGATGATCGGTTCCATGTTCGCCGGCACGGAGGAGGCTCCGGGCGAGACGATCATCTACAACGGCCGCAAGTTCAAGACCTACCGCGGCATGGGGTCGATCGACGCCATGAAGGCCGGTTCGGCCGACCGCTATTTCCAGAAGGGGTGCGAGGGCAACATCAACAAGCTCGTGCCGGAAGGCATCGTGGCGCGCGTGCCGTTCAAGGGTACGCTGAGCGAGACGGTCTTCCAGCTCATCGGCGGCATCCGTTCGGGCATGGGATACTGCGGCTCGCCGACCATCGCGGCGCTGCAAACCGCGAAATTCATCCGCATCACGTCGAACGGCGTCGTCGAGAACCACCCGCACGACGTGACGATCACGAGCGAGGCCCCGAACTATTCGAGCGAGCGGTAGGGGCGTGGCGGGCCGCAACCGGTATTTCCCGGGTGGGGATGGGACGCGGCCCTTGCTGTCCCGCGGCGTCGCCGGCCGTATGGTGCGTGACCGACGTCCGCAGGGCGGGAATCGTCGCCCGGGGAACGGGAGCCGCCGCTACGGCGGAGTTCCGCTTTCCGGCCTCCGGCGCGGAAGAGCAACGAAACGCAAACGATAAACTTCGAACATAGAATGCAGGAAAAAATCATCATTCTCGACTTCGGGTCGCAGTACACGCAGCTCATCGCGCGGCGTGTGCGCGAGCTGAACGTCTATTGCGAGATCCACCCCTTCAACCGGATTCCGGCGATCGACTCGTCGGTGCGGGGCGTGATTCTCTCGGGCAGCCCCTTCTCGGTGCGCGATGCCCAGGCCCCGACGCCCGATCTTTCGGCGATCAGGGGCAGGCTGCCGCTGCTGGGCGTCTGCTACGGCGCGCAGTACCTTGCGCACGCTTTCGGCGGCGAGGTGCAGCCCGCTCCCAGCCGCGAGTACGGCCGTGCGATGCTCACCGTGGCCGACCGCGAGGATGCCCTGCTGAAAGGGATGCCCGAACGCACACAGGTATGGATGTCGCACGGCGACACCATCACCCTGCTTCCGGCAGGTTACCGGGTGACGGCCAGCACCGACGATGTACACAATGCCGCCTTCCGCATCGAAGGCGAACCGACATGGGGCATTCAGTTCCACCCCGAGGTCTATCACTCGACCGACGGCAAACAGTTGCTGAAGAATTTCGTCGTCGGCATCTGCGGATGCGCGCAGTCGTGGACTTCGGAGAGCTTCGTGGAGTCCACCGTACGCGAACTGCGCGAGAAACTGGGCGACGACCGCGTGGTGCTGGGCCTTTCGGGCGGCGTCGATTCGACGGTGGCCGCCGTGCTGCTGCACCGGGCCATTGGCCGCAACCTCTACTGCATCTTCGTCGATTCGGGCCTGCTGCGCAAGAACGAGTTCGACGAGGTGCTCGAATCCTACAGGGACATGGGCCTGAACGTCAAGGGCGTGAAGGCCGGGGAGAAGTTCCTCGCCGATCTGGCGGGCGTCTCGGAGCCCGAGCGGAAGCGCAAGATCATCGGCCGCGACTTCGTGGAGGTGTTCAACGAGGAGGCACAGCGGATCGAGGACGTGCGGTGGCTGGCGCAGGGGACGATCTATCCCGACGTGATCGAGTCGTGTTCGGTGAATGGTCCTTCGGCTACGATCAAGTCGCATCACAACGTGGGCGGTCTTCCGGAAAAGATGAATCTGAAGATCGTCGAGCCGCTGCGGTTGCTCTTCAAGGACGAAGTGCGCCGCGTGGGGCGTTCGCTCGGCATTTCCGAGCGGCTCATCGGGCGGCATCCCTTCCCCGGACCGGGACTGGCGATCCGCATTTTGGGCGACGTCACGGCCGGGAAGGTCGAGATTCTGCAGAACGTGGACCGAATCTATATCGACGCCCTGCGTGCCGCCGGACTTTACGACAAGGTGTGGCAGGCGGGAGCCATCCTCCTGCCGGTCAAGAGCGTCGGTGTGATGGGCGACGAGCGGACCTACGAGAGTTGCGTCGCCCTGCGGGCCGTGACCTCCACGGACGGCATGACGGCCGACTGGGTGCATCTGCCCTACGAATTCCTCGCCGACGTGTCGAACGAAATCATCAACAAGGTCCGCGGCGTGAACCGCGTGGTTTACGACATCTCCTCCAAACCGCCCGCCACGATCGAGTGGGAGTAGCGGATTTTCCCTCATGCCGGGGAGTTCCCCCGAGTCCGGCCGCCCCAGCCGCAACATTCTGCGGCTGGGGCGGTTTCCGTCCGGCATCCGGCCCTTGCCGTACTCGTCTCTCATTGGCTCCGTCTCCCGGTGCGTTCGTCTTCCGGCGTCTCCTTTTCTCGGCGATATGTCCTTCGCTCTCCGAGGTTTCGGCGGATTTCCGCGGCCGCGGCCGATTTGCTTTTCTGCCCGGAGGGCGTTATCTTTGCCGCGCAAAGAGTTTTTTCAGAAAATGACCGATTTCGCAGCCATAGATTTCGAGACGGCCAACGGCCGCCGCACGAGCGTCTGCTCGGTGGGCGTGGTGGTTGTGCGGGGCGGCGAGGTCGTGGATACGTTTTACAGCCTGATTCGTCCGCGGCCCAATTTTTACAGCCGTTTCACGACGGCCATCCACGGCCTGAGGTACGAGGATACGGCCGATGCGCCCGATTTCGCGGAGGTGTGGCGGCAGGTCGCGCCCCGCATCGAGGGGCTTCCGCTCGTGGCGCACAACTCGCCTTTCGACGAGGGCTGTCTGCGTGCCGTCTTCGAGCTGTACGGCATGCCCTATCCCGGTTACCGTTTCGTCTGCACGTGCCGGGCGGCGCGCCGCGTCTTCGGCCGCAGCCTGCCCGACCACCGGTTGCACACCGTCTCGGCCGCCTGCGGCTTCGACCTTACGCACCATCATCACGCGCTGGCCGATGCCGAGGCCTGCGCCCGGATCGCGCTGAAGATCCTCTGACCGGAGCGATCATTGCGGAACGACGGGAAAACGACCCCGCCGGACTTGTCCTGCGTTACATTACAGCCCGAGTTCGAGCTGGAAGCGGATTTCCCAGCGGTTGTAGTCCGCTGCGGAACGGCTGCGGTGGTTGTAGGAGGCGTCTGCCTGCACCTTGAGACTGTGTCCGATGATATAGCGGGTCACGGCCACCGAGGTCTGGTTCCAGCGTTCGTATCCGGCGTAGGGGCGGACCTCCGCGTCGGGAAAGAGCGTCGAGTTGCGCAGCGCGACCTCCCATTTGCTGCCGAACAGGTAGCTGGTTTGCACGTTGAGGCCGCAGCCGTCGTAGATGAAGGCGTTGCGGTCCGTATCGAAGAGCGGGTCGCCGCTCGTGCGGCCCATGAAATCGGTGTAGAAGGCGAATCCGCGGTATTTGAGGATGAAATCCACGAAGTAGGAGCCGATGTTCCGCGTGGCGCCGTCGGGCATCAGGGCGCCGCGCTGGCCAGAGAGGCGTGCGGCCTTGTGGTTGTAGGAGTAGGCTCCGGCCAGCAGGATGCGCACCCGCTCCTCGTGGTCGAAATCGCCCTCCAGCAGGTCGCCCTTCGCTCCGAAGCGTCCCAGCGGGTACAGCTCCACGCGCCCCGTGTAGGCCAGGCCGCCGCCCGACGAGGAACCCCAGTTGCGTCCTTCGCCCAGCGTGACGGAGGCTTTGGCCGAGAGGTTGAATCCTTCGCCCCGGAGCGGGTTGTATTCGCCGAAGAGACCGAAGTCGCGGTCGAGGTTGAATTCGCTGTTCACGATGCTGCGATCGACGAACTGAAGGGCGCTCGACGAATTGATGCGCGCGCGGTTGGCCTTGATCTTCGTCTGTCCGAATCCGATGTTCCATGCGGCGTTGGGCACGTAGTAGACGATGGCGTCGCGCACGATGTTCGTCGAACCGTTCGGGAGCGTCTCGGCGTCGTAGCCGGTGAATCCCAACTGCACGGAGTAAACCAGTTTCGGGGAGTAGATGTAGCCGTCGAACCGCAGGCGCAGCCGCTTGACGCGGGCGTCGGTTTTCGTCAGCGTGAAGTCTTCGTCGAACGAGAGCGCCAGAAGATTCTGCATTCTGAAACGCATCGTCAGTTCGAACCAGTCGTTTTTCGGCCGGAACGTGATGCCCCTGCCCACTTCGAGGTTGGGCATGTTGCGGAGCCGTTCGAGCAGCCCGGCGTCCGTCGCGGCGTCCGTGCGGAGCGAATCGGCCGTGCCGAATGCGGTACGCCGCAGCAGGGAGGCTTCCTGAGCCGGGCTTTTCAGCAGGGTGGTTTCCTGCGCCGCGGCGAATGGGGAGGCCGCGAGGAGAAGGAGCGTGGCGAGTCTTTTCATCTTGTTCTGTCTGTCGGTTCGTGTGTCGTTCGGGCCGTGTCCGGATCCGGGCCGGGAACAAAGATACGAAAAAGCCCGGATCGGCGCCGCAAGTTCCGAACCGAATCTGAAAGGATTCTGAAATGTGCCTTCCGGGCATCGGATTCGCGCGCTTTGCGCGGGCTGGTCCGGACAATAAATTCCGTTTCGGACCGTTCTATTACAATAAAGACAGTTTATACGGTTTGCGCCGGCAGTCGGACGTGTTCCGCGGCGGTGTGGAACCGGATAGGCCGAATAAAACACATATCGTTATGAGTACAGTAAAATTCAAGGGTTCGCCGGTGAACCTTGCCGGCGAGTTCATCCGCGATGGTGTCGCCGCCCCCGATTTCGAACTGGTCAAGACCGACCTCACACCGCTCCGCCTCTCCGATCTGAAGGGACGCCGCGTGGTGCTCAATATTTTCCCGAGCCTCGATACGGGCGTCTGCGCCGCTTCGGTGCGGCGGTTCAACAAACTGGCCGCCTCGCTGCCCGATACGGTCGTCGTGGCCGTGTCGAAGGACCTGCCGTTCGCCCATGCCCGTTTCTGCACGACCGAGGGAATCGAGAACGTCGTTCCGGCGTCGGACTTCCGCGCCTCGGGATTCGACGCAGCCTACGGTGTCGCGATGGCCGACGGTCCGCTGAAGGGGCTGCTGGCGCGCGCCGTGGTGGTGATCGACCGCGAGGGAAAGGTGGTCTATGCGCAACTGGTTCCGGAGATTACCGAGGAGCCCGACTACGACGGAGCGGCGGAGGCCGTCCGGACGCACTGATTCGCGGTCGGAGCTGAGGTCTCCGGGACTGCGGATGTTCCGCGAGGAGAAGCGACGGTTCGAACCGTCGCTTCTCCTTTTTTGCGTCCGGCGGTCTTCGGCGCCGAAAACGGGAAATATTTTTGGAAACGGCGGCAAATTCGTATCTTTGGATTCTCATTATCGAACCTACTATGAAGAAGACCTTACTTGCGTTGGCATTGGGAACGTTGTTCCTCGACGCTTCGGCCCAGGAACTGACCGGAGCGGACCTGAAAGAGATCGCCTCCTCCTTCGTGAAGGACGGCCCCACCACGGCGTTGCAGAATGCGCTGACGGCGGAGGCGAACCTGCGGAAGCTGGCCCTGAACCGCGACTTGCAGGGGAAGATCGACCACTATTTCAAATACCGGGTCGAGGTGAAGGGCATCACCGACCAGAAACAGTCCGGGCGGTGCTGGATGTTCACCTCGATGAACGTGCTGCGTCCGTCGGTCATGGAGCGGTTCGGCCTTTCGGAGTTCGATTTCTCGCACAACTACAACTACTTCTGGGACATGTTCGAGAAGAGCAATCTCTTCCTCGAGAACGCCGTTGCGACGGCCGACCGGCCGATGACCGACCGCGACGTGGAGTTTTTCTTCAAGACGCCGGTGGGCGACGGCGGCGTGTGGAACCTCTTCTACAACGTGGCCGAAAAGTACGGCGTCGTGCCGCGCGAGGTGATGCCCGAAACGGCCCATTCGAACAATACGACCTACCTAAGGTCGGTGCTCAACGAGCGGCTGCGGGCCGGCGGGTACGAACTGCGCGGTCTGGCAGCCTCCGGAGCGGACCGGGCGAAGATCGCTGCGGCGAAGATCGCCGTGCTGAAAGAGGTTTACCGCGTGCTGGCGCTCTGCCTGGGCGAGCCGCCCGCCGGGTTCGAATGGCGTTACGAGACGCGTGACGGCGAAGTGAAGACGCTGCGCACCACGCCGCTGGAGTTCTACCGCAGCATCGTTCCCGCGGACTATGCCCCCGATTCCTACATTATGATTATGAACGACCCGACGCGCGAATATTACAAGGTGTACGAGATCCGGAACTACCGCAACACCTACGAAGGCGTGAACTGGGTCTATCTGAACCTGCCCAACGAGGCGATCAAGCGTGCCGCGATCGCCTCGATCAAGGCCGGCGAGGCGATGTACGCCTCCTGCGACGTGGCGGACTACGATCCGGTTTCGGGCGTCTGCGATCCCGCGATGTACGACTACGGGTCGATGTTCGGCATCGACCTTGCGATGGACAAGAAGGCGCGCATCCTCACGCGGCAGAGCGGTTCGGCGCACGCCATGGCGCTGATCGCCGTGGATACCGACGACAACGACGTGCCCCTGAAGTGGCAGTTCGAGAACAGTTGGGGCCCCTCGGCCGGGCACGAAGGGTATATGACCTTCACGGACGAGTGGTTCGACGAATACATGTTCCGCATCGTCATCAACCGGAAATACCTCGATGCGAAATCGCTCGAAGCGGCCGGTACGAAGCCCGAGCAGCTTCCCGCGTGGGACTACATGTTCTGATCCGCGGCCGGAGAGCCGTTACGGACCCGCCTTCCCGTATTCCGGAAGGCGGGTCCTCCGTTCCCGGAGCGTTCCGGCCCCTGCGCTTCTCGGACGCGACGGCCGGTCCGGGAACGCTTCGCGGGGAGGATGCCGCGTGCGTCGCCGTTCCGCCGTTACGAACCGGAGCGACCGGAAACGAGGCGAAAACGCTCGGTCTGACCGTGGCGGCGGATTGTCCGGATATTCGAGATTCATTCTCAAAACGGAAGGGACCGTTTTCGGTCCCTTCCTCCTGCAATGAGTCGCGTCACTGCCCCTCCTTTGTCAAGGAGGGCTCTTTATCGTTTGCAGGGTGCGGAGAGCTGTCGGACGGAAAACGTCTGCATCCGGCGGAAAGCACGGGAAATTCAATTCGCGGAAAAGCGTCGAGTCCGACGGTACACGGCAGGTATGAATATTTCGGGACCGCAGGTACGTCGGAAAAGAGAAATGATCGCAGAGAAACACTACCGCAGCCGACGGCGTGCGTAGAGAGAGAAATCCGATATCTATTCATAACTCCGGCATTTATTTTGAGTCGTACGTTTTCAAAATAGGTGCGCGGCACTTTCACAATTAGCAGAGACCGATCAACTAAATGCAATAACCACTTTGGTCAAGGGCCGCGCACTATGTGCACGCACCTCGACTGTTTATCAATGGCTATTACGATATTCAGCGGTCTCTGCTAAGATAAACAGCTTGGACTGCGTATCTTTCGTCTCTCAAAAATAGGAATTTTTAGGCATCGGTACAAATAATTTGCAAGAAAATATTTATATGAAGAGTGACTGTCTGAAATAAGGTCGGATTGCCCTTTGTCCGATAAGGCGTTGGGTTCGCTGGTCCCACGACTGCGGAGGGAATCCGACCATGCTGACTGGGAACCGAACGGAATTTCCGCTGATGGTGATACGCCTCATGATGTGTACACCGCCGTTTGTCCGGGGAAGATCCTCTTCGGGTAGGAGAAAATTTCGAAAGAACTTTTCAAGACGGCGACATTTTTGGTCTGGTCGATGCTCCCATGACGGAGAACTGGCCTTTCAGGAAATCCCGTTCGGAGTGTTTCAGCAGATCCTGTGCCGGGTCGGAAACATGGACCCGCCATACGGACGATGAAATGCCGCCGGTACCAATGCGCGATGTACGGCAGCGGCACGACCTTGCGCAGTCGCAGCCTCGCAGAGGCCGTCCGCAGGCCGATGTTTTCGGCCGCGTCGCGGATACCCGACTGCACATTACGTAAAGCGATCTTCGTGTATTTGCACGCTTGTCTGTTTCCGCACGCTCCTTACCCGTCGTTTGACATGCTTCTCCGGCACGGGCTTCGGCCGGACAACCTGCTTCAAATGTGGTCGGGGACGGACCGTAACAAACCGAACCGATTGTATCGGCGCGCAACCTGCAATTTAGGCCGGGGGCGTATTGCGATAACGAGAACCGACGGTCGTCATGTGCGTTATCGTGGTAAAATCCGTATCACCCTTCACCATCTTTGACGTTTGATTGGCAAGATGGGCGATCGCTTCTTTTTCAACTGAAGTTTTTTCATGGCGGTTGTTTTTGAGTTAGCGTTATCCCTACTCTTTTGAAGATTTTCGGGTCCCTCTTTTTGAATTATTGTATCATGTGCGATGCCGAGGTATTGCGGATGAAAATCAGATAATCGAACATGTCGGATACACGCGTGTCGTAAACGACGTCGGGATTTGCTCCGATTGCTCGGAATACTTGTTTGTCGATCCATTGTAATGCGTGTGCTTTTTCTTCGCGCATTTTTTTCAGGTTCAGGATAAACTGCGGCTCGTTCAGTTGTTCGAGCAGATATTCCAATGTTCCCGGCTCCGGCTTTAATATCGCAGGAAAGTATTGCGGTCCTTTTTTAGCCGTAAATTCGCCTTCGAAACAGACGAATCCGAAAGACCGGAAATCATCCGCAAGACTGTCTTTCAAGAAGGCTCCCATAGGGCGAGAACTCGAAGTTCTGCTTTGACTTCGACTGATATGTGCATTATGTGCCCAAATTGCAATTCTGGCGTCCGGATTTTGTTGTATAATCCACAACAGATTATTTGCCATCCCTTTGTCGCGCCAATCCAAATCCTCCCCCTGACTTAAAAACTGATGCAGCAGTTCGATGTTTCGCTGCGCCCATGCATGCTGCATCGGTGTAAGTTTTTTCTGCTTTAGCCGGAGTTCCAAAACGGTCAGATCGGCATCCGCCTTTTTGGCGAGTTCCGTGTCGAATTGATAATCTTCGGTATAGATATGTCGGAGATTGCGGGCTATTTCCGAGACGAGGTATTTTTCGGATTCGTCCTTTGTAAAAGTTCGTTGCAGCAGACGGAGCGGAGCCGTATAAACTTGCATATCCACTCCCGTAAACGTAATTCGGGGTTCGGATGCGTTGAATACTTTCATCCATTCGATCATGTTCAGCATTTCATGGGTCCTCCACGGCCACAGATATATTCCGACTAACAATCGTATCGGGTTGTCAATACCTCCGACGGTATAGTTGTTCAACTGATAGCATTTTTATTCGGTGTGACTTGGCGAAGAGAACGAGAAATGAACCTAACTCTCCGAAATATCCTGTAATCAGATACTTGCTATATTTTTTCTCGTGTTAGGTAACGTGAGCTATGGATTGCTGTCCGAAATCGTCTGTTAAGAACCTGATAATGATACAAATATACGTATTTTGTTGTGGAAGCACAAATTCAGAGAACTTGTTTTTCAAAGGTTATGTTTCCTTGTCGTGTAATTGGTTGTATTTGGCTGGTAGAAACTTTTTATTGGCGATAAAAGAGAATGGCTGAAAGGATTCGGTATAAAAATTCATTTTTCAACTTTTAACCTTTATGTTTTGGACAGGGGGGAATATACCCCCCCCCTGTCACAACTTAAGTCTTTTGATAACATCAAAAAAGGTGTGACTTTGTTTTGTTGGTAAAGAACAAGGTTGCTTGCCTAGTTAAAGTCTGTACATAAGTAACTGATGAGAACTTCGACTGGAAGTATAATGGTCTAGTAGAAGTCATAGAAGCATTAAGGCTAACGGGAAGGAACGATAGTAACTATGGGGCAGTGCGTTTGAGAAGACTGGAAAGGTCGTCCGGATGATTCCTCCCTACGAGTATCTGTCAGAATCGTAATCTCATAGCTTACTTCACGATAAGGCGTAACGTTACTATATTGGCCTTCGTTGTTGCTGGAACCCGTATGAGAAAGGTATTTGGGAATAGTCTGTAAAATAAATACGTATAATGCGAATTATTTTAAACAATAATACTTCTATTTGCACAGAATTGTTAATATTATTGTATTAAACGGGCATTGTTGCCTAACCAGCGGAGTCGCTTACGGCTTTTGGCGAAAATATAAAGCTGGCACGTTTGCGCCGGGAGCTATCTTCAGAGCAGGTGGCCGAGCGCGCCGGAATCTCCCGTAACACCCTGACCAAGATTGAGCGGGGCGAGGAGGGGGTTGTGATGGGATACTATTTTCGGGTGCTGGCTATCCTCGGACTGGAAAAAGATTTGTTGCTTGTCGCTAAAGACGACGAACTGGGGCGTGCCCTTCAGGATGCCAAACTTGTGGTCGGGGAGAGGGTTTCTAAGAAACGGTAAACATGGTAACGCTGCGCGATATATACGTAATATATGGACTGGCCCGAGGATGCGGATCGGTCTATATGAGTGTACTCCACAGTGAAACGATCCGAGGCAAAGAGGTATTTTCCTATGAGAACGATCTCGCATGGCTGGCCTATCCCCGTTTTCGGGCGCTGGATCCCGACCTGTCGGCATTTACCGGAAAACAATACCAACCTTCGGATAAGAGCAATTTCGGATTATTCCTCGATTCCGCACGGACCGTTGGTAATGTACGCTTATGTGCAGGCGGGAAGCTATCAACGCCCGGTTGCAAGACCGAAAACCGCGAACGCTTACCGAAACGGATTACCTGATGGGCGTGTACGACGGCAATCGCATGGGGGCCTTGCGCTTTAAGTTCTCGAAAGAGGGGGGATTTTATGGACAATGACCGGTCGCTGGCCACGCCACCCTGGGTATCGATCCGGGAATTGGAACATGCCAGCCTGCAAATAGAGCGGGAAAATCATGTTGATACGCCGGAACATACGTGATGGATCAATATGCTCGTCGCACCTGGTTCGTCATTGGACGGGGCAAGGCCGAAAGCCAATGTGGTGGGTGAGCACGGACGCTTGTGGATTGTCAAGTTTCCGAGTGCCGGAGATACGAAAGATTCCGGGGCATGGGAGATGATTACGGCCGAGATGGCCTGCTTATGTGGTATCGAGATGTCCGAATGCCGGGCGTAGCGCTTCGGCAGTCGGCACCACAGTTTTATGACTGAGCGTTTTGACCGGACTGATACGGGTCGACGGATATACTTTGCATCGGCTATGACGTTGCTCGGTTATACGGATGGTGCGAGCCATACGGAAGGAGCCAACTACCTTGAACTGGCCGAAGGATCATCGCCAACTGCGACGATACGGACCGGAACCTGGAGCAGCTCTGGCGCAGGATCGTATTCAATATCGCTGTTTCGAACTGCGACGACTACTTGAGGAACTACGGTTTCCTGCTTACGCCGCAGGGCTGGCGATTATCACCCGCCTATGATATGAACCCCGACGAGTACGGCATAGGATTGAAGCTCAATATCTCGGAAAATGATAATTCCTTGGATTTCGATCTATGAGTATCACGCCGTATTTTGGGCTGGAGCCTGCCCGTGCGGAATCAATACTTGCAGAGGTTAAGCGTGCTGTTTCAGGTTGGAGAAAACTCGCTATGAAATACGGTATTCCCAAGTCCGAGCAGGATGCTATGGAGAGAGCGTTTAGGTATTAACGGTTGGATATATTCTAGGGAAAATTCAAACTTATTCGAGTCCTGTGCATTCTTGCATACTCTCTGTTGATATTGTGGGCCCTTGTTACATTTATGCTCTATTACTTCTTTGATATATGTTTGAATACTGCTGTTTAATTCGGGTATATATCCTGTTGCAACATTTGTGTCAATAGTTGTTTGCTATGTTTTAGGCGTCTGATTTTACACAAGTGTTTTTGTAAAGTTTGCAAATCATTTTTTCCTTATATCCTAAATATAGCGCATAAAGATCTTTCTGTATTTTTTATGTCTTCATAGTTATTCTCAATAGGAAGTAATATGGTAAATTAGCGGGTACTTGCATGAGATAAATTTACATTGCACGTAATATTATCTTTCATTGTTTTTTTTATGAAAATTTCCAATGGTGAATATTTTTCAATATCTTAGCGTAAAATCAATGTGCTTAGATTTGCCATGAAGGATGTTAATAGATTAATAGTCATATTGGTAGAACAAAAAAGACTGGAAAATGGTTGGCGGAACAATTAAACATATCTAAATGGTGTTCTAATGTAACACAACCATAATTAGATATATTGGTTAGTATATCTAAACTGTTGAATGTTGATATAAAAGATTTAAGAAACGAATAATAGATGACTATGACAAGACCGCTATTCTCTGGGCATGAGACTTTTGCATGTAAGTCGCATTGGATGAAACGGGGGTATGAGTTCGTGCTTGAGGGGCATAATTTTAATGATGATGAAGCTGTAGTTCATCTCGGTGTAGGTAAAAACATGGTCGCATCTATTAAATTTTGGATGAAAGCATTAGGGCTTCTTAATCGAGATGGAGTATTGTCTTCGATTGCTCATAAATTATTAAATACTGACCATGGTTATGATCCTTTTTTGAGGATGTTGGTAGTTTATGGCTAATGCATTTCAACATTGTCAATGAGAATTATGCTACCGCATATAGGACGACTTTTATTGATTATCATAGCCAGCGTAATATAATTGATAAGCTGAAATTGCAAAATTTTATAAAGCACTTATGTTTTGATAATCCGAATTATCGTAGTCTATATAATGAAAATACAGTTCGAAAAGATCTAAATGTATTGATTCATAATTATTGCGCTAAATGGAACAGTGGAGTTGAGGATAGTAATACGATATTTGCTCCGCTTAATCTGATTAGAGAGACAGAGGATGGAACATATATGTTTAACTATGACTCTCGTAATATAGTTCCAGCGAATATATTCTTATATGCTCTGCTTGCTGTTTTCCCTGATAGCAAGAGTATTTCTTTTGAATCGATGCGGGAATTATCTCTCATATTCTGTTTGATGAATAATGATCTATTGACAATAATAAAGCAGCTTAGTGACGAATACGTAGGAATACTAGTGTTCTCAGATGTTGCTGGTATTAAGGAGTTGCAGATAAAAGGTGAAATATCGACTGATAAAGCACTTGAGAATTACTATATCGGATGAATAATATGAAATATACTCCATCTATAAATATTGAGCAAAGTGGTTTTGAGCAGCAAAACTACATCGTTACACAAAATGCGCTCGGTGTGGTTGGTAAAATTGTGAGTTCTTTTAATACTGGAATCCATTCATTTAATATTATTGGTTCGTATGGTACGGGTAAATCTAATTTCTTGCTGGCGTTAGAGCATAGCTTGGTCAACGAATCGCAGATACTTATATCGAACAATGGTCAGTTTAATGGTTTTCATAAATTTCGTTTCTATAAGATTGTTGGAGACTATACATCTTTGCATACTCTCTTGATGGATCATCTGCCTTTCACGCGGGCAACTAATAACCTTTTTGAAAACTTAGAGGAGTTGTTGGCTGCCACGGAACTGGATGGGGAATTTGTGTTCATTGTAATAGACGAGTTCGGTAAATTGTTGGAGTATGCCGCGAAGAATAATCCAGAGAAAGAATTATATCTATTTCAGAAGTTTACAGAATTCATTAATGATCAAAAACGTAATGTAATACTTTTAACAACCCTCCATCAGAACTTTAATTCATATGCACATACTTTAACTGAGGTTCAGCGTCAGGAGTGGAATAAAGTAAAAGGGCGTTTTCAGGAGATAGTATTTAACGAACCAGTGGAGCAACTGCTATATTTGGCCGCGAGACGAATTAAGCAAGCTCCTCGTAAGCGATTGAATAAGTATTTCAAAAAATTATATGAACTTGCTATAGATACTAAATTCGCAAGTCCATCTATTAATTTTGATACTGCTTCAAGCCTATATCCCATGGATTTGTTTGCCGCACAGGCATTAACCATGTCGATTCAGCGATATGGCCAGAATGAACGGACTCTATTCTCTTTTTTGGAGGCTACGGGGGACGGCTCGTTACAATCATTCGGAGAAATGCCATTTTCAACATTCAGTTTAGCTGACATTTATGATTATGATATATATAATTTCTATTCATATTTATCCGAGGTGAATGCGGATTCGGCGTTATGGACAGGAATTAAAGTTGCGATTGAACGCGTAGAAAGTTTATTTGATGAAAATGAGGTAAAGAATGCAGTTAAGCTTGTTAAAGCGATTGGAATAATCAATCTTTTTGGTAATGCAGGTGTGCATTTTAGTAAGGCGGATTTATCATTATATGCGAAATATGCTTTAGATATTGAGTTTCCGGAAATGTTGATTGATTTGTTGAATCGGCATAAAATAATTCGTTATGCTGAATACAAATCTCAATATATGCTTTTTGAGGGTACCGATGTTGATATCGAAGGTGAATTGTTGAAAGCATCAGGTGTGGTCCCTCGTTCTAGTGATGTTGTAGATAAACTTTTGGCAAATTTTAATTTGCCTATTGAATTTGCTAATGCCGCGTATTTCCAGAATGGTACTCCTCGATATTTTGAGTATGTCATATCAGAGCAGCCCATTAAGCGGCAGCCTCAAAATGAAGTGGATGGATATATCAACCTTATTTTCAATGAAACTTTAACTCTGGATAAGATAAAGTCGGCAACAGCCGATGTAGAGGAGGCTATAATATACGCATATTTCAAGCATGTAGATCAGATTATTGATCACGTATGGATGTTGGATAAGTTAGCTTATGTGCAGAATGTGATTGATAGTTCGGATAAAGTCGCACAGCGCGAGATCAAATCATTGATGCTGCATGAACGTAGCTTACTTAATGCTAACGTTTTGGATGTGTTGTATAATTATAATGAAGAAGTTGCTTGGATATATCGGGGACAGGAGGTTGTTGTTGCATCCAAAACAACTTTCAATAAATGGTTGTCCCAAATATGTGAAGAGGTATACAGTGCGACGCCAATATTTATCAATGAGATGGTAAATAAGCACAAACCAAGCGGAACGATGTCTGCTGCGCGTGTTAATTTGTTATCCAGGTTATTGGAATATTCTTCGGATCCGAACCTTGGGTTTGAAGATAATAAGTTTCCGCCCGAGAAAACCATCTTCATGACTTTATTAAAAAATACGGGTATTCATAGGAAATATTTAGGAGCTTACGAATTAAGAGAGCCGCAAGATAGTTCTTTTAAGGCTTTGTGGGATAGCTGCGAGGCATTCTTGGAAAGTAGCAAAGAGAAACCTCGCAAACTGGGTGAACTTATCCATATTTTTAAATCCAGACCGTTTAAGCTCAAGCAGGGCGTGATAGATTTGTGGTTGCCCATTTATTTAATTATTAAAAAGAATGAGTATTCGCTTTATAGCGATCAAGGTATATTCATACCTAATATTAACCGTGAGGTACTTGATATTTTGCAAAAGACTCCGTCGAATTATCAGATTAAAGCATTTAATGTCGAGGGTGTAAAACTTGATTTATTCAATAGGTATAGGGAGGCTTTGAGCCTTAGTCAGGACGATGAATTTACGACGGCATCGCTTATAGAAACGATTCGGCCGTTTTTGGTCTTCTATAAAAAACTGAATAAGTATACCAAGCAAACTAAACGGTTAAAGAAGACGACATTGTTGTTTCGAGATGTATTGGCTGTAGCGAAAGATCCGGAAAAAACATTCTTTGAAGATCTGCCACATGCGCTGGGTTTCAAAGATACAGACATTGCTAGTAACAGCGAGGTTTTAAAAAGTTATGTAGAATTGTTACAAAATGCCATTCGTGATTTGCGAAGCTGTTATGTAAGCCTTATAAACCGCTTAGAAAATACGTTAAATTCCGCCCTCAAGCTCAAATCCATGGAATTTAGCATATACAAGCAAGAGCTTGAGGAACGCTATTCCTGTATTAAAACATACCTGCTAACCGAAAGACAAAAGGCAATATTGACTCGTATTATATCCAAGACGACTGATAGAACAACCTGGTATCAATCGCTGGCGTATATTATACTGGATAAGCAGTTGGAGAACCTGTTAGATGAAGAGGAAGTTTATTTGATGGATAATCTAGTCCATTCTTTTAAAGAGTTGGACAAGTTCATTGATGTAAGCAGTCTGGATTTTAAGAGTGAAGATGATTTTATGCGTTTTGAATTGATCTCCAATCAGGGTGCAATGACACCACAAATTATACGTCTTGATCAGTCAAGGGCTGAAAAAGCGAAACGAATAGAGAAACGAATTAACGATCTGCTTTCGGGGGACAACGAAGTTGATGCGTATGCTCTATTAAGCATACTTAAAAAAAGACTGGGGGATGAATAATGTCAGACATGTGTTAGGTATATCGGGTGGAAAGGATAGTGCTGCGTTAGCTATCTATTTGAAACGACTGTATCCAAAGCTTCCGATAGAGTATTATAACTCCGATACTGGTTGTGAGTTGTCCGAAACAGAGAAACTTGTCAATAATCTGGAGTCTATGTTAGGACGAATCACACGTTTGAAGGCTGCAGAAGGCAGTCCAGAACCGACTCCGTTCGATCATTTTCTGAAAGTAACTGGAGGTTATTTACCTTCCCCTCAAGCTCGCTGGTGTACACAGAAAATGAAATTAGCCGAGTTCGAAAAATTCGTAGGCGATGCCCCTACAATTTCGTATGTCGGTATACGTGGTGATGAAAATAGAGAAGGTTATGTTTCAGCCAAACCCAATATTCAAGCGATATTTCCTTTCCGTAAAAACATTTGGAGCCTTGATGTTATACATAAGGTTCTGCATAATGATCATTTGGAGCAAATTACATCCTTATATAAAGATTGGGCTCCTAAAGAGATTCGAGATGAAGCTATTGCAATAACATCTACTTATATCAATAAATCTTTTTATTATAGTAGAAAATTGAATGCCTTGTTAGATTTAAGTATCAGGACTTTTAATAGGGTTGTTTTTGAATTTTTAAAGACGACTGACTATCCCGTAGGGAAGTTGGATGAATTTCCTCTTATCGACAATGAGGAAATATTAGTAAAAGATGATATCGTGAGGATATTGGACGAAAGTGGCGTTGGTGTACCTGCATACTATAATCCTATCGAGTTTGAGGTAGATGGGCAAAAAGGTACATATTACCGTAGCCGTTCGGGATGTTATTTCTGTTTCTTCCAGCAGCGTATTGAGTGGATATGGCTTTTAGAGCAACATCCGGAACTTTACAAAAAGTCCATGGAGTATGAAAAAGATGGCTATACTTGGATTCAAGGTGAGACACTTGAGGAGTTGAGCCGTCCGGAGCGTGTGCGCCAGATTAAACTCGATCATATTAAAAAACAAGAAAGTCTAAGCGGCAAGTCTTCTAGCGGACTGTTAGTAGATATGTTTGATGATGACGATGAAATACCTTGTGCTAACTGTTTTATATAAAGGCTAAAATTGAAAATGTATGGCAGTGCTGAATATTGAAAAGTCATTCTTGACTGAAAATAGAAGTGTTCTTGATTTTCTGAATCAATCTGGACAAGGTTTGTATATTCCTTTGTATCAGCGCGATTATAGTTGGGATAGTGACAATATTGATCAGTTGCTTGAGGATTTGACCCGAGGAGTACAGAGAATTGCTTCTGGCGAAGTTAGTGATGATAGTAAAGAAATCCGCTTCTTAGGTACAATCATTACGGTTATTGAACCTAATAGAAATAATATATATCCTACCCGTTGGCGGAATTAAAATAGCGCATATTTAACTCTGCCAATAGGCTTTTCAT
>ERZ779885.600-NODE-600-length-40798-cov-8.491545_pt1 | contig 40798 bp, 48 predicted proteins | sample MGYA00511554_ERZ779885 | MGnify/ENA primary metagenome ERZ779885 (study PRJEB29588, sample SAMEA2160998) | human gut metagenome | biome: human gut; feature: human-associated habitat; material: faeces | place: Denmark | collected 2008/2010 ... | reverse complement strand
CAGCGATTGAATACATCCGGGGGCTTTCCATTGTGAAGTCCTTTGGACAGGAAGGTGCTTCTATTGAGAATTTTCGTAATGCCAGTAAGGAATTGAAAGATATTCACATCAAGGTAGAAAAGGGCTATACACCATATAACTGCCTACACCTGTTTGTGTTGAAGCTGGCATCTATGGGGATCGTCTTGGTATGCGCGTGGCAAGCATTGCAAGGGCAAATGAGTATATCTGTTTTTCTGATGTTTGTTCTTTTCTCCTTTGTTCTTTTTGGCAGCGTGGAAAATATCAATGATGCTGCGCACACTCTTGGGGTTATTGATTCTGCCATGAACAAGTTGGAAGCATTAGAGAATGTAAACTATATCGACCAGGATGGCACCGATATAAAACCGGCAACCTATGATATTGAGTTTAGGGATGTTTCTTTCGGATATGACAGCCGGATTGTTCTGCATGACCTGAACTTCAAAATTCCGCAAAATAGCACAACGGCCATCGTGGGGCCATCTGGCAGCGGAAAATCTACGCTGTGTAACCTGATTGCCCGTTTCTATGATGTGAACAGCGGAACGATTACCATTGGTGGAACGGATATTCGCCGATTTACATGTGATAGTCTGCTCAAAAATATCAGTATGGTTTTTCAGAATGTCTACCTGTTCCGGGATACCATTAAGAATAACATTAAATTCGGCAGCCCGGACGCTACGGATGAACAGATTATCGCCGCCGCAAAAGCAGCCCGCTGTCACGACTTCATAATGGCTTTGCCGGACGGTTATGACACAGTGATTGGTGAAGGTGGTTCTTCGCTTTCCGGCGGTGAAAAGCAAAGAATTTCTATCGCCAGGGCGATGCTAAAGGATGCTCCCATTGTTATCTTGGATGAGGCAACAGCAAGCATTGACCCTGAGAATGAGCATTTGATCCAGGAAGCTATTTCTGCCCTGACACATGGCAAGACCATTATTACGATTGCTCATCGCCTGGCCACGATTGAGAACGCCGACCAAATCCTTGTGATTGATGGCGGGACTGTGGCTCAGAGAGGTACGCATAAGGAACTGCTGAAACAGGAAGGGACTTATAAAAAGTTCATCCAGATCCGTGAGCAGGCCGAAGGCTGGCGGATACAGTAAGGGAGGTTCTAATGAAACTTCATGCGTCGGGTGAAGATTACCTGGAGGCTATCCTTGTTCTCCAAAAGAAAATGGGCATGGTGCGTCCAGTTGATATTGCCCGGCACATGGGATTCACCAAACCGAGCATCACCCATGCCATTACAACGCTGCAGGCCGGCGGATTTGTTGAACGGGATGAGGGCGGCTTCATTCGCCTGACCGATGTGGGCCGCGAGGTGGCTGAGCGAACCTATGAGAAACACTGCTTTTTTACGGAAATGCTCATAGAAGCCGGCGTGGATCAGGAGACAGCAGAGGCCGACGCCTGCCGGATGGAGCACGCTATCAGTGAGGACAGTTTTCAGCACCTGAAGGTCAAACATCAGGGATAAATCTTGTTTAGAAGGAGCGGGCAGAGAAAACAGATCTTTGCCCGCCCTTTTTCTCTGTGTTGAAGCTGCAAGATTTTGATGAAAATAACCGCCTGATGGGAAAAGTTGTCGTTCAGTCAAAATCCAGCGATCTTTGACATTTACACTTAATATGGCGTTTTGAAACCATAAATAGATAGAAAGAACGGGAGGGATGTCTATGAGACGGAAAAATCAAAACAGCAGAGGTAATTTCAAGTTACAACAGGCGGTCTTATTCCAAAGAGAATGAGGCTGCCTTTTCTTTTATAATCCGACAAAAATCAACAAAGTTTTCGGAACAACACTGCACCTAAGATAATTGGCAGGCCCGCCGCCTGTTCATAACAGCGGCGGGTTCGTGTGCAAAGTGTGGTTCAGATGGCAGGGAGCCAGAAGTGCATGATGGAAAGATGGATCATGCACATAAAGAGGTTCGTCCATCTGCTTACATTTCGACACACAGCTTACTTTGCAATACGGTTCTTCCGCCGCCCTTTTCCTTTTCACAGGAGCAGGCGGGAACATCGCAAATCGAGCGATAAGCCTCCTCCTGCGGGCGCCGGAAGTCATGACGGACTTCTTTATGTGTATCACATGGCCGGCAGCTCACCTTTGCGGTGTGCGGCCGGCCGCGTTTCTTTATATAGCAGGCAAAGACGCCCGTTAGCTCGGTGCCGGTCTCCGCCAGAGGTTCAAGAATCCCATTAAAATTCTTGAACTATTTGGAGGATAAGGCCATGTGGCAACGAAATAATGGACGAGCAGAGGAAGAACTGCAAATCAAGTTTACAGGCTATTTAATCCAGGCGATCAGGCGCACCCAGCGGGATTATCTGAAGGCTCTTTATGCGTACAGCAATCAGGAGACCTTGACGGATACGATCTTTGCCGTGAGCCAAACGCTGGAGCAGGAAGTGATGGAGCGGCTGCCCCTCTGGGAGAAAATCGAGAGCAGCGCGCTCCTGTATGCCTTGAAACAGCTGGACGAGCGGGAACGGTATGTGTTCCTGGCCCGCGTGCTGGACAAGCGCCCATTCGATGTGATCGGTGTGCAGCTGGGATTGTCGTATAAGGGTACGGCCGCGGTGTATTACCGGGCTATTCGGAAGTTGAAGAAGAGCATCGAGGGGGTGAACGGATATGACATTTGAACAGATACTACGGCGAGCCAAGGCCGGTGACCATGAGGCCATCACAAGCATTTTGCTCATGTATCGGCCACTGCTGCTCAAGTACGCCGTGATCAACGGCAGACTGGACGAGGATCTGTACCAGGAGCTGTGCATCACGCTGATGCGGGCGATTGACCTGTTCCGGATTTAAGTCTATGAGAAAGGCCCTGAGATCACCGTCTCAGGGTCTTTCCCGTGGGCTTAAAATGTATTTGCCACCTGAGAATACCTTGCGTTGCAAGCTTTTCCCGTTCAGCAAGTTTACAATTCATCTATTCCCAAAGGTAGCCGGTCATAGTATAATGAAGCCAACGACAAAGCTCAATTTAGGGGGATATAGCAATATGAAAAACAATAGATACTTAACTATTGGCTTATTAACAGGATTTATTGTCGGTGGTTGCATGGGTGTATTGGGATGGGCGTTTCTGCAAAATCTTTTTGCTATTCCTATTTGTGCGGGTATTGGAATGTTGATTGGAATTGCTATAGGTACATTGATTGATTATGGAAAAAATCATCAAGAGAAATAGCAAAAAAGCGTTATACTTTTATACTCGTCGAGCCACCCTGATCCAAACTTTCAAAATTGAGTACCAACCGTCCACCGGTGGCACCACTGAACAGGAAATCATTGAGGCCCGTTGCTAATTCAGCAAGATTCGCATTGGCCTGGCCTGTTGGAAACAGGCCTGTTCTGTGTTATACTAAAATCAATAGGAGGTGAAGGCGCGATGAGTCCATTGGAAAAGAAACGGATTGCAGCAGTCAAGACGGCCGACGCCATCAACGCCATTGAGGGCGCACCGATTTCCAGCTATGCACGGTCACTGTCTGCAAGCTGGGCTCGCGGTGAGCTGACGGGCGAACAGATGAAGCAGGCATTGCTGGCACATCATCGCCGGATCGCGGAGCAGGAGCGCCAGAGCCGTGTCTGATCCGTACCTGTATGAAGAGGTGCCTGTCTTGAAAAACAAGCTGGGCATCAAAAATGAGCAAACACTGGATCGCATCGAAGCCGAGCAATCCAGAGCCAATATGATGCTGTTATACGAACAGGGCTTTCAGGACTTTTCTCCAAATGGCCTGCGGGAGATCCATCGGACCCTATTTGGCGACATTTACGAATGGGCCGGCCAGTACCGCATCATCAATATCGAGAAGCGGGAGAAGCTGCTGGCAGGCCGAAGCGTTTGGTACAGCAACGAAGACAGGATAGAGGAAGATCTCGACGAGGCTTTTGGACGGCTGGGAAATGTTCGCTGGGACGGCATCAGCCGGGAACAATTTGTTCATCAGCTTACCAGTCTCTTTCCGCCGATCTGGCAGGTGCATCCCTTTCGGGAGGGCAACACCCGAACGGTTGTAATGATGATGGCTTTTTTTGTGGAGCATCATGGATACTTTATGGATCAGGAGCTGATGGCTGCCAGTGCCGGCTATGTCCGCGACTCTTTTGTGATGGCCTCCCTGGACCAGTTTTCAGAATTTGAGCATTTGGAGCGCATTTTGCTGGACGCTGTTTGTGATGAACCGATTGATTACAGCGAGGAAAGCCTGGAGGAGCCTGCCGAAGTACCGGAAAAATATCGCAAATACCAGAAGGAGCCTTATGTGCCGGAGCCGCATTACCGGCGTGAGGAATGAAAGAAGCGCACAGCGGAAGGAGATCCGTTGTGCGCTTGCTTTATTTTAGCGAGGTGCCAGGGGCAACGAATTTGTAGCCGTGGCCCCGCACTGTTTCGATGATGCCAGCCCCCAGCTTGCGCCGGAGCTTGTAGACCATGCTGGAGATCCCCGTCCAACTGGCGTCAAAGGAGTCCGTGGCAACGGCCTCATAGATTTGGCGAGCGGTGAACACCTGCCCTGGCCGGCGGGCCAGCAGGAGCAGAATGTCGAACTCCATTGGCGTTAGCTCCACCGTCTGGCCAGCCTGCCATACCAGCCTGCGCTGCGGGTCGATTTGAAGCGCACCGACCAGAAGGGTGGAGGTAGCATCTTCAAGTATTTCAATGTGGTTTACATGAAAAGCCTTGAGAAGATGCTGAAGCAGATCCTCTTGGGGCACAGAACAGCCTTCGATATGGATGATGATTTTCTTATTCATTATGGCGCCTCCTTGCGAGCCGCCATAAAAAATGACGGCCTTGATTTCTCAAAGCCACCGCGATAAAAGGGCATGGATAGTGTCTGCTGAACGACGGCTTTTTTTCTTTTGCCGTCGCCCGGCAAGAACCACTACTATCGAAATCAATTTTACATTGTTATAAACGAGAAGGCATGAGTAATTCACGCATTTTCTATTTGCGCGAATTACTCATGCCTTTTCCTTCGCGGAAAATTATACTGAAGTTGTACCACGAAAGGAGCGAATGTATATGAGTGCGCTATTACAAGTTATGGATGTAACCAAAGTTTATAAGAACCAGCCCAAGCCCGGCCTTGACCATGTTTCTTTTGAAGTTGAAAAGGGTGAGTTTCTGGGCATCATGGGGGCCTCCGGGTCTGGTAAAACAACCCTTCTGAATGTTCTTTCTACAATCGACATTCCGACCAGCGGGCATATTGTTATGGGGAAAACTCATATTGAAAAACTCGGTCAAGGACAGGCCGCTGATTTCCGTAAAAATAACTTAGGCTTCATTTTCCAGGAATATTTCCTTTTGGATAGCCTGACTGTGAGAGAAAACATTGCCGTTCCGCTGACTTTGCTGCACAAACCGGCAAAAGAAATTGACAAAAAGGTGAAAGAGCTGGCCGCACTGTTTGGAATTGACTCCCAGCTAAAAAAGTATCCCAGCGAATTGTCCGGCGGCCAGCGGCAGCGTGTGGCGGCGGCTCGCGCAATGGTAAAACGTCCTCCGCTGATCTTTGCGGACGAACCCACCGGCGCACTGGATTCCAGTTCTGCCACTGAACTGTTGACAGCATTAACAGAAGTCAACCATACTTTGGGAACCACAATTCTCATGGTAACCCACGATCCCTATGCTGCCAGCTATACGGATCGCATCCTTTACTTCAAAGATGGACATATCATCTCTGAACTACAACGCCACGATGCTGAACGGCGGCGTTTCTATGAAGCTATCATGCAGGAATCGGCCCGCCAGGACGAGAAGCGGTAACTGGGGGTGACTATATGAATTTAGCAACAATAGCATTAAAAAATCTGAAACGGAACTTTTCTTTTTATTCTCTGTATCTTGTTTCCGTTTCTTTCGTTTTGATGATTTATTTCTGCTTTACCTCTTTTTCCATGAACGAGATTATCATGGAAAAAATCTCGTCGGATGGCCGTGTAGAAATGATGTGCAGCGTAGTTGCGGTATTTATCATGGCGTTTGTTGTGTTCTACATGTTCTACTCAAACAACTTCTTCATGCGCCGCCGGATGAAAGAATTGGGCATTTATGCTCTGCTTGGATACCGAAAGGGGGATATGCTTCGCCTGCTGACCATAGAAAATATCTTTGTTTGCCTTGGCGGAATGTTTGTCGGCATTTTAGCTGGTAGCTTGTTGCACATTGGTATAACGGCAGGAATTGTTGCTTTACTTGGATTGACGATTGATATGGGGGCAATTCCGTTTATCAATCCACAGGCCGTCAGCTCAATCTTCCTGTTTATCCTTGCTGTACTGCTTACCCTTACACTTTCCAATGCAGGATTGCTTCTAAAATCAACCCTTTTGGATCTGGTGCGCTTGGAAAAAAAGGTGGAGAAGCCTGTCCACACGAATATCGTTTTCTCCATCATCGGAATTGTTTTTCTGCTCGGTGGGTATGCTCTGGCACTGGATATGGTTCGAGGGGCTCAGTCTGTTTGGACAACGATTGGTTTTTACCCTATTGCATTGCTGACGCTGGTGCTGGTAGTAGTTGGCACAGTATTGACCATCTATTCTTTCGTGCCTTTCGTATGTCAGTGCATCAAAAATCGTCATAGCATTTTGTACCGGGAAAACACAATTATTGTTGCTCCCAAATTTATGCACCGTATCCGCTCCAATGCAAAGTCACTGATTCTTTTGATTCTGCTGGTTGCAGGAACGCTTTCCGTTTTTGGCGCAACCACGCTTTCGGTTTGGTATCCTTACAGAGCCGTGGAACGAATTATTCCTTCCGCTATCGAATACCGGGTTGAGGACGAACAACTGAACAAGCAGGCACTGGAAGCACTGGCTGAAGGACTAAACGGGCAGGAATATCAGGTACAAGAAACCAACTTGCTAAAAATCACAGCCTCGTCAGATCGGCTTCCTGATGAATACAGCATTAGCAGTGAAGGAGTACGCACACCCGGATTTGAGTGTATGAGGCTGAGCGACTACAATACTTTACTGAATAGCCAGGGAAAAGAAAGTTCCATTTCTGAGCTTAGTGATACGGAATGTGTTTTGGTGAAATACCGGCCCGACCCTGAAAACTCTGATGTTGGCGCTGTTTATCATCTGGACATTGGAAATGGTATTTCAACTGATGTAACCGTTGTTCAGACCACTTTGGATAACCCGATTGGATTCGCAAATAGTGTTGCCACGCTTCTTGTTTCCGACCAACTTTATCAGAATATCGAAAGCGGACAGCCGGAGAAAATCACTGTTGTGAGCATCAACGGCGGAATGACCCGTTCCGATGGAACTGCCTATACGATTTTGAAAAATACTATGCCGGACAACGTCTATCTTGCAAGTGCCTGGCAACGGCAGACGGAAATCATTCAGCTTAACAGTTCTACCTATCTGCTGATTGCATTTGCCACGATTATCTTTCTTATTGCAACTGGCAGCATCCTCTACTTTCAAAATCTGTCTGCGGTCACCTATGATCGGGATGATTACAATATCCTTCAACGCATGGGATATAATAAAAATATGATAAAGCGATGTGTCCGCCGTCAGATTCAGATTTACTTTGTGATTCCTTATGTGATAGGTATGCTGCACAGCATTTTTGCCATTATATGTTACAAATCGGCATTGATGGACGATGTGCTGGGCCAGGCAGGTGAGGTTATTTTACCCATCGTCTTGGCCATTGGAATTTTTTCCATCGTTTACTTTATCTACTATGAAGTGACAAAATACTCCTGCTATAAAGCAGCCATGAACTAAATTTACCGCAGGCGGCTGGTTTCCTTACAGATGCCAGCCGCCTGCGGCTACCCATTTGCTTCACTTGCAGATTTAGTCCATGTTGAGTAGAATAAATGCAGATGGGAGGTGCCGCCGTGAAACAAAAATATATGGTAAGACAAGGTCTGATGATACTTAATCAGCTATTTCTTATCGTGTTTCTTTGTGCAATGAATACTGTCGGAGCTAAAATACCAGCGGAAAATACCGTTCACATTGTACTTCTGACACTTTTATTTTTTGACGGATACTACATATCCGGTAAAAACCTAAAAGGAAATCCTGTCCTATCAAAATTTGCAATTCTCCTTGTAGTATTTGGATGGCATTTTGGACTATCTCTATTTTCTGCCTACCCCCTTGCAGATGCGGCATCCATTGTTATTCTACCAATTTGCCTGTATCAACTGGTGAACTTCGTGCAGGCGTTTCTTTTTCAAGGGGCAAATTACAAGGGAAGAAAACTATTTCTGTCCGGGATAGCTGCAATCTGCTTTACAGCAACTATCAGCTTTTTCTTTGACAGGGTATGGTTTTATGTCCTCTACAACATTCAGTTTATAGTTTCCTTTGGTTGGTGTATTGCTATATCTGCAATCCATCATAAACGAGTATGGTTTGTGTTAAGGAGCCAAAGAAAACAGCTCCTATTTTCCGTGATCTTTGTTTTGCTTCCATTTATTTGCTACACGGCAGTTTTTTCCAAAAAAGAAAACTATGTTGAACAGATGGGGCTATACCTGATTGTCATACTTACATTTGTCAGTATCCACAGTATCATTTTTCGGGCGAAGTCACAGAAGCCTTTTTTTACATTAAGTCAGCCTACAATAGCCATTTTCCTTTTCGGATGCACTGCCAGCTTCGTACTGATCGTATGGTGGTTTGGCCTGCCCATTTTAACGGCAGTTACGTTGCTTTACTTGCTCGTTTTCTGTGGACTGATTTATCGCCTGCTACTGTTTTGGAAGGCAAGCAAATTGGATAATTATGCCTCAGATGCAGTTCCTTCTTTTTACGAATATACCGTAGCACAACTCAAACATGAAGAAGCGTTGAGAAAGGAATTTACCAATTATTTGCATGATGATATTTTGCAGGACATCCTCTCGATGAAAAATCTGTTGCACAAAGCCGGGCAGCCTGAAGTTCAGCAACTGCTGGATGATACGCTGCGGAAACTGACATCTTCCATACGTTCCCAAATGCAGGCATATCATCCGAAATTGTTAAAGAATTTGACCTTCAAGGAAAATTTGCAAAGCGTCCTTGACTCCATCACTAACGACAGTAACACCACCGTTGCCTTAGAATGTAAGGACGATATTTTTCTGGTAGAGCCATATACCATGTTGATCTGCCGATTTGCGAGGGAATTGACCGTAAACGCCCTCAAACACTCTCATGCAACCAGGATTGAAGTAAAACTACAACAAGAGCATGACATGATTGCCCTGCAAGTATCCGATAATGGTGATGGATTTTCAGTAACGGCGGACAATCCATCCCTTCATCATGGGCTATCTTCTATCAATGAGCAGGTGACTTTTCTGAATGGACACATGACAATCAAAGCAAATCCAGAAGGTGGGACAAATGTTGACATCCACATACCCATGAAAGGAGATGAATCCTATGCGAGTTTTGTTGGTCGATGACCATGCGCTTTTTGCTCAAAGTCTGGCGATTGTATTATCAGACTTTCCATCCATCGAACAATTTTCAAATATCAAATCTGTTGATGAAATAGAGGCAACGATTGAAAAAGAGAAGCCGGATATTCTACTGATGGATATCAATCTCGGAAAACTGTTCGAAGAAGATGGTTTGCTTTTGGCACAGAACCTTTTGCAAAAGTATCCCCGCCAGAAAATTGTTATCTTGTCAGGCTACGACCTTCCAGTTTATCGTAAAGAGGCTAAGAAGCTGGGGGTAAAAGGTTTTATCAACAAGGAGATTGAACCAGAAGAACTGCTGCACATTCTGGAAGCAATAAATAATGGTTCTACCTACTTTGAAAAAGATGGGGTCTATGTAGAGGAACTGACAGAAACCGAAAAGCAAGTTCTGCGTATGCTGGCGAATGGCATTAAGAGAAAGGAAATTGCCGAACAGCTTTTTATGAGTGAGAGAACCGTTTCCAATCACTTGCAGCATATATTTGAAAAATTAGGAGTTTCCTCGGCAGTAGAAGCTGTGACTAAGGCTATTCAACTTGGATATATTCCACCGCTTTAAGGACATCCACGATAAAAAACTTTGGGCTAACATGGAGAAAAGAAAGTAATCACAAAAAGAAGCGCACAGCGGAAGAAAATCCGTTGTGCGCTTGCTTTATTTTGGTGAGGTGCCTGGGGCAACGAATTTGTAGCCGTGCCCCCGCACTGTTTCGATGATGCCAGTCCCCAGCTTGCGCCGGAGCTTGTAGATCATGCTGGAGATCCCCGTCCAACTGGCGTCAAAGGAGTCCGCGGCAACGGCCTCATAGATCTGGCGGGCGGTGAACACTTGCCCCGGCCGGCGGGCCAGCAGGAGAAGAATGTCGAACTCCATCGGTGTCAACTCCACTGCCTGGCCGGCCTGCCACACCAGCCTGTGCTGCGGGTCGATTTGCAGGGAACCAAAGAGCAGCGGGGCGTCTGCGGAGGCGGCCACCGTGGAGAAGTCTGCGACAGAAGCAAGAGCCGTTATGGTGTTCGCAAAGGCGGTATCCTCGCCGTCGCTGAAGGATAGAATTATAAACTTCCCATGTGGATCACCTCCTTCTCCTAATAAATATTACGCAAATAATACTGCTGGTAATCCGTTCTCAGGCATTAAAAACGCAAAATAGGTAAACGCTCCAAAACATAATGTGGCTAATAAGAGTGCAATTTTCCCTAACAGCGGTGTTTGAAACTTTCTCTTAAATAGCAGCCTCTATTTCATATAAGCGATATTTAATAAGAAACTCTGCATTAGCTGTTTGAATATAAACTTTTTGATTTAAGGCGAATATCCTTAAAATATCTGCGACTTTAATTATATAAGCTCGGTTGTCAATGTATCCAGTAAGAGTAGTGACGGTGTGCTTATCAAAATCCCAAATAACCTCAACCAAGTCGTTTACAAACTGGGTTTTCTTTTCGGCAGTAATGAGAACCTCTACATCCTCAACACATGGGTTGACCTTAACATCAACTTGCAAATTATCACCTCCATAAAGATTATACCTATTCGAAGTGGTTAAATCCATATTTCGCATATAGGTGGTAGTGAATTTGTGATGGGCGGTAAATTTCCTTCTTATACCTTCCCAAAACCGGGTGTTTGACACAGATTACAGGAACGCATTGTAAAAATCAAGGCAATTATGAAAACAGGCCCCTATACTGACGGAGCCTGTGAGAGATATGGATGATACTTATTCTGCACATTTTATTTATTAAGCGATTGATTTTCCTGTTTTACATGTAATTTCTTTTCTGCAATGGAGAAACATTCCTTTAAGATAGGATATGTTAAGTTGTCCGGCAACGCATCGAAAAAACCGATTTCTCCCATTTCACTATAAGGTGGGATTTCACCAAAAGAATATATTGTGGCAAAGTAAACCTGACCATTCCCTTTATAGTGAAACCCGTTTAATTCCATATCAATGTAATAATCGCATAATGGCTCTATATCAAATTTGATACTTCCGGTTTCTTCAAACAGCTCCCTTTTTGCAGCCTCCAAGGGAGATTCGCCTGCTTCGATCCAACCGCTGGGGTGTTCCCACGTTGTCCGATGTTTATGTTTGCAGAATACCCACTTTCCTTTATATATTGCCATAATATCGGCAGAAAAATAGCCGGTAAGGGTATTAAATGGATAGATTTTAAATTCCATATGTTTACTGCTCCGCGTTTAAGTATTGTGGCTCGGATTATTCCACAGGGTGTTTCAAGATGGAAGTAATCTATCTCCACATTTTTTATTATACCTGATAAAGATGGGTTTCTCAATCCGGATTGCAGGTAGAGAAAGTGCAAAAAGTTTCTTAATTAGTTAAACGATGAAAAATAACAAAACAACACCGCCCATGTTAAATCCAGGCGGCGCTGTTTTGCTATTTGATTGTGAAATGGTAGCCGTAGCCCCGTACCGTCTCGATGATCCCGGCCCCCAGCTTGCGGCGGAGCTTGTAGACCATGCTGGAGATCCCTGTCCAGCTGGCATCAAAGGAGTCCACCGCAACGGCCTCATAGATTTGGCGGGCCGTGAACACCTGCCCTGGCCGGCGGGCCAGCAGGAGAAGAATATCAAACTCCATCGGCGTTAGCTCCACCGTCTGGCCAGCCTGCCATACCAGCCTGCGCTGCGGGTCGATTTGCAGAGAGCCAGACAATAAAGTAAAATCAGTGTTCTCTTGAATCTCAATATGCTCTGCCCGAAATGCCCGCATGAGCCGCTGAAGCAAGGCATCTTGTGCCTTTGTTGGATTCGTTATTCGAATAATGATGGTCTTTTCCATCCTGACGCCTCCTTGTGAGCCGTCGTGATGTAATAAGGCATGAAAAAGGGCTGCTGAACGACGGCTTTTTTCTTTTGCCGTCGTCCGGCAGATCATTTGTCAATCTTTTTTTAGCGCCAGCCCAGCTTATCAGCCCATTCCGTCAATCTCTCCACCATTCCTTTTGAATTATCTGAATCAGAATGAGTTTTCGTGTAATGGTGCATCGAAGCAAAGAGCAGGATAATGATTAAAACTATAATGAATGTTCGCTTTTTCATTCTATACCTCTTGCATTAGTCGGCCAAAGTCCACTTAACGCTTTGGCTCTTTAGGAATAAATATTGCCAATATGATGTAAACCATCAGTCCGCTGCCATATACCATAATCAATAAGGCGCAGATAATACGCACAATCTTTGGAGAAACACCAAAATATTCTGCAAGGCCGCCACAGACACCAGCAATCCATCGGTTGTCTCTTGATCTGCGAAGTTTATTTGCCATGATGTCTTTCCTCCTTTCCGCCGCGTCTATGCAACAGTAATATGAACACAGCAAGGCAACCACACGCCAATAGGATGAAGATACTTCCGATTAGATTAGCAGTCGTCGTTTCATAATAACCAGCTACACCTAACAGGGCTGTAATAGGATAAAAAGTTCTTGTCAGGTTGGACATACTCATAAACAGTCCCGCAAAAGAATAAATTTCTGCCAGCAGCAAGGCCAGCCAGTAGCTCTTTTTGGTATAGGATACTAAGGCGATAATCGGTGACACCGCCAAAAATACGCCAACGCCCTCCAACAGATAGCTCTTAAAAAAAGACAGTACCATTCCAATAGACAAATCGGAATAGTGTAAGATTAGTTCTGTTGGAAGAGTAATGACAAAAAGCAGCAGGTAAATCAAAACACTAAGGACGAATGTTACAATCATTTTGGCTGCGGTCAACGCCGTTTCATTGAGGGGAATTAGCAATAGTGATTTCAGCGTATCGTCCTGTTCTTCCCGACAGATCATATAACTTCCGAGCATTGCAATGATGGCGGGAAGAACAAACATGGTAGCCCAAGGCTGCACCATAGTCATGTACCAGCCTGCATCACTCAAATAAAACCCATCAACGGTTGTTTCCCGTCCTGCCACCAGCACAATAACCGCAATCAATACGGTTGCAAAAATGGTAAGCAAGATAATACTGGAACGGCGAAGTTTTCTCCACTCCGCCCAAAGCAATTTTCGCATCGAATCACCTCACTTCCTTTTGCGTAACGAAAAAGCAGCAAACAGCACAGACAGCACATCCCAAATAAAGATACAGAATAATGCCAATGGAACATTGATATTGTCCGCAAAGGTAAGCCCCGGGATATTCCCGCCTCTTGCAATGATAACGGAAATGCTGGACACAGGATGCAGGTACATACTGATTGATGTGATAAAAAAGCCGAGAAAAACATAAAGCAGCGTCATGCAGACGGGGAAAATATAGCCCTTTTTCGAGGTGGCAATGGCTAAAATCGGCATAACGGAAAAAGCGGTCAACACACCAATTTCCAAACACCTTTCTGCCAAAAATCCAACACTTTGCCACTCGAAAGTAACAAAACCGGGTAAAACGCTGAACAGAATCGTAGCCACCATTGAAATCAGCATGAAAAGAATGGAATAGATCAGAACAACAATAAACTTGCTGAAAAAATACCCCATTTTACTGATGGGAACAATCCAAAGCTGCTTCAACATATCATAGCGGTTTTCATCGTGCATTAACACAGTACAAAACACACCCAGCACAAAGGGAAGAATAATAAAGGGGGTATATCCAAAGGCGGACAGCCTATAAAATGCTACCGGATCAATGCCGCTTGCCTCAAAATAGTTGTAATAGACAAAAGAGAAAAACGGCATGATAAATGCAGCCAGTAGCATGAACCAAATCATTTTCTTGCGCCGCAGCTTCAAAAATTCTGTCTGAACCAGATTAAGCAATCCCCTCACCCCCTGTTATTTTTTTGAAATAGTCCTCCAAAGTATCATTGCAGAGTTGGGAACTGATAACGGACACATCGTGCATGACAAGAGCCTTGTTGATTGCTGCCATATCCAAAGAAGTGTCATAAAGGCATAATGTGTGGCCGTCGTACATATCAAAATCCGTCACGCGAAATTCCTGTTCCAAAATCAGCATGGCTTTGGGCATATCACTCACACGGAGCAGAATATACTTCCGATTTATCTTTTCCAAGGCTTTCATGGTATTTTCCACTAACAACTCTCCGTGGTCAATAATGCCAATATCGTCCGCCAGAAGTGCGATTTCGGAAAGGATATGGCTGGAAATTAAAATGGTCTTTCCGCGTTCCACACTTAGATGTTTGATAAAGTCACGCATCTCCGCAATGCCGATAGGGTCAAGTCCATTGGTCGGCTCGTCCAGGATCAAAAGCTCTGGGTCATGCAGGATGGCATTGGCGATGCCGAGTCGCTGCTTCATGCCAAGAGAATATTTGCTGAACAGCTTTTTGTCCCGGTAAGGAAGCCCCACAACTTCCAGTGCGTTCTTGACAGCATTGGGGCTGGGCGTCCCGCGTAGCTTTGCGAAAATTTCAAGATTTTCAGTGCCGGTCAGGTTGGGGTAAAAACCAGGAGTTTCAATGATGGCCCCAATTCGGGGATAAATGCGTTTCTCATGGCCCTTGATGTTCTGGCCGAACACATCCACTTCGCCGGAAGTGATTGGAATAAGGCCCAAAATCATTTTCATGATGGTGGTTTTTCCGGCTCCATTGCGGCCCAGCAAGCCGTAGATACGCCCTCTTTTCACATGAAGATCAACATCTTTTACGACAGTCTGATCTCCATAAGTTTTTGTCAGTTGTTTTGTTTCGATCAAATAATCGCTCATACTTATTTCCTCGCTTTCCGTGTGGTAATGCCGTGATTGCAATACCGGCATCTCCAACCACAAGACCAGTATAAAGCACGAACCTTGCCGTAACCTTGCCGAAATCTTGTTTTAACCTTGCTTTGAACGCAAGAAAGCCCTGCGCGGTCACAGGGCTTTTGGAAGTATGATGGTAAAGGTTGTACCGGCTCCGGGGACACTGGCTGCCGTGATGGTTCCTTTATGGATGCTCACCAGTTCCTTTGCAATGGAGAGGCCCAGCCCGTTCCCTTTGGCAGATCGGGAGTGGTCGCATTGATACATCCGTTCAAAGATATGGGGGATGTCAGCGGCGGAAATCCCTTTCCCGTTATCGGCCACCATGATTTTGGCCTGTTGCTCTGTTTCGGTCACTGTCAGGGACACTTGCCTTGCATCGCTGTGCGTTAGGATATTTTGCAGCAGGTTATTGAGAATACGGGTATAAGCGGTTGGGTCAAGCCTCGTCATGTATTCTGTTTCAGGTATCTCAATTTCATAGGAAAGATTATGGCTTTCCAGCATCGGCACCCAATCGGCCATAATGTCGCGGGAAAGCTCGTTTAAGTCGCAAAGCTCAAAATGAAAAATCTGTTCCCCGGCATCCAGTTTCACCCATTCAAATAGGGCTGTTACAAAATCTTTCAGATGGTAGGCTTTCTCCGTAGCCACCCGGATATATTCTTCCTGCTCGGCTCCTGTCACCATCTTGCTTTCCACGGCCTCCAAATAGCCCACCAGAGAGGCAAGCGGGGTTTTCACATCGTGGGAAAGGCTTGTCATAAGCCGCTTATAAGCCTGCTCGGATTGTTTTTGCTGGATAAGCCGGGATTGGCTGCTCATGGCGATCTCGTTGATGTCATAACAGATCTGCTTCGTCAGGTCGCTTTCTCGCGCCAGCACACGGCGGTTCAGGTTCCCGTTCTTTATATCTGTCAGGGCATCTTTGATAAGTGAAAGCTGGCCCCGGACGCGGTGAAGTTTTGCCAAAAGGTAGCCAATCACCAGCAGGGCAACCAATAAGGCCAGCAGCAGATAAAGGTTTATCTCCATGCTCATGCCTCCTTATTGAACCGATACCCCACACCCCGGACAGTCTGGATGTAAAACGGCTGTTCTGGATTTGGCTCAATTTTCTTCCGTAGTTTGCTGATAAAGGACATGATGTTGCTGTCGTCAAAGGCATATTCCTCCGCCCAGACCTGCGTGTAGATCTGTTTTTTGGTAAACACCCGGCCTTTATTGGAAGCCAAAAACAGAAGCAGGTCAAATTCCTTGCCGGTTAGCTCTACCGGGATATTTTGGACAGTCACCGTCCGATTGACTTTATCAATCACCATATCTTTCAGAAGCATGGTGGCGGCCTCGTTCCCGGTCACGGGATTTAGGGTGGTATAGCGCCGGATCAGGGAATTGATGCGGGCCATCAGTTCGTTAATGCCAAAAGGCTTTGTCAGATAATCGTCTGCCCCCAGCCGCAGGCCGGAAACCTTATCTTCCTCGTCGCTTTTGGCGGTCAACATCAGCACCGGGACATTATTTTTCTCCCGGATTTTCTGTAACACTTGGAAGCCGTCCATATCCGGCATCATCACATCCAGAATAATCAGGGAGCAGGTGCCTTTGTTTTCTTCCAGCAGCCGCAGGCCCTCTAAACCGCCATGCGCCACCACCGCAGACAAATTTTCCTGTTCCACGCATTTTTTCATCAAGGCACAAAGCTCCTTGTCATCGTCTATAATCAAAACATTATTCATGTTTCAAAGCCCTCCCTTGCTTGGTCCTGCCGTCCACCGGCTTTTTGGCATCCTTGGGGATTAATCATAGTGTTGCCATTTTAACAGCGCCGGGGATGCGGTCCGCAGCGCAGTAATAATTTATTTGACGGGCAGAAACGCCCCATTTTTCACTTGCTTCTTTGATCGTCATATAGTCCATATCTGCACCTCCGACATATCCATTATATTTCTTTGTGCCGAAGAATACAAGGGATTGTAAAGGTGTCTATAATAACAGCCGCAGGCTGGGAAATTCCCAACCTGCGGCCTCGCTGCGGCAAAATCACGCTGCCGCAATTTCCCATTCTTTCAAATTGAACTCACCCAGCGGATAAATTTCCGAGGCAGACGCCTCAAAGCCAAGCGTAATATCTCCGTTGCTGTTGACGCCCTCCAGGACGCGCTCGATAGCGCCGTCATCATGGCGCAGCAGCATTATTACTTGCCTCCAACAGCCGTCTTATCGTAATAGTGAACATAGACATTGTAATCCCGGAACCGGGTGATCAGCCGAATTCAGATATAGAGGTGGTCGGTTTCGGAATAGGAGTCCGCAGCGACGGCCTCATAGATCTGGCGGGCGGGCTGTCAACGGCTGTGCCGTTCATCTTGATCGTTGACTGGCCCGGCTGGCTTTGCTAAATGATTAGTTATTGAGTACTTCCCCAAAGCCATTCTATGTCGGGAAAAAGCAAATGTAGAATGAAAGCTAAAATAACTATTCCCAACAATATGACACAAGCATAACAAAAGATTTTTACAAATTTTCTGGACTTGTTTTTTACATTTTCAACATCTAAATAAATAGACGCGACTTTCTCATCAGTTAAATTTTTATCGCGTACATCTTGAACATCAATATCTTTTACCAACTCATCTAAAGTCATATCAAAGTAGTCACTCAACATTACTAATCTTTGAAAATCCGGGTAAGATTGTCCAGATTCCCATTTAGAAATGGTTTGCCTTGAAACCTGGAGTTCCATTCCCAATTCCTCTTGCGATAAGCCTTTCATTTTTCTAATGGACATAAGCTTCTCATTAAACTTCACTTGCAAAATCCTCCTTGCGTTTGTTGTATCAAGTATATAGTTTTCGGGTTTTACTGGCAAGCAAGAAGTGTTGGCAATTTGTCAATTCGCTGTAACATCTTGAAATTTAAGTGTTTTGAAAGCATAGGTAAACCTTTCAGGACATAAAGGAAGGTGTTTAAAGTAACAGCCGCGGGCTGGGAGGTCCTCCCAACCTGCGGCCTCGCTGCGGCAAAATTACTCTGCCGCAATCTCCCATTCTTTCAAATTAAATTCGCTCAGCGGATAAATTTCCGAGGCAGATGCCTCAAAGCCAAGCGTAATATCCCCGCTGCTGTTGACGCCCTCCAGGACGCGCTCGGTAGCGCCGTCATCATGGCGCAGCAGCATTTCAGCTTGAATTTCTGTACCATGCTTGTCGTAGTATCTCAGCCGCATTACTTGCCTCCAACAGCCGCCTTATCGTAATAGTGAACATAGACATTGTAATCCCGGAACCGGGTAACCATCCGAATCCAGATATACAGGTGGTCGGTTTCGGAATAAAGGTTGAACTCCGTCGCCTCGCTGGTGGCCTGCGCATACCTGCAGAACCGCCGCATGGTGTCCAGCGTCTTGAAGGCCGGCAGCTTGAACAGGGCGTTCTGGAACTCGTCGATTTCCTTCACCAGCTCCGGCGATGTCGTTTTCCCAGGCCCATCGTGCCAGGTTGTCCACCACCGATAGCCGTCATAATCCGAGCGGGAGTAAACGACCTCGCTGACCGGCTGGCCGGGGAGCTGCATAGGCGGTGTATCGGTGTGCTGGAATACTTCCTCAAAGGTGCAGGAGGTTTTCAGATAGCAGACACGCTCTTTTGCGGGTACCGGGAATCTGCCGCGCTTCACTGCATCCCATTCTGTGAGGGGCAAGGGAGCATGGGCGGCATCCCGAAGGGCCTCGTCCATACCGCAGGCTTCACAGATCTGCACATCCGCATAGCGGCTGAGTGCATTGACCATCAGGTGGGCTGCCAGCGGGGCGCCGCACCGCAGGCACTGGGGCGGCTCTGTGGCGTCGCCATTTGCGTACAGCTTTTTGTCCTTACGCCAGGCAGTTTCTAACAAATCCTTGGGATATAATTTGATCTTCATGTTTTAGCACTCCTTCTTCTGGATTTCTTTTTTGCCGCCTTCTGGCGGACTTCAGTTGTTTCTTGGAATGTCTGAGCAAGGGACGGGTCATGCCTTGCGTCACTTATTCTGCGGCGTTCTTCAGACCAGGGCATATAGATAGGTAATTCGTCCTGGTACAGAGCCAGCAGGTCAGACGCCATATCTTCCCGGCGGCGATACAGACTGCTCCGCACAATATTGGTGTCGCAGTCTGTGATGGTGGTTCGCAGCATGATCCCGCGCTGCTCAAAGGTAAAGCGCCGGTGATGTGCCGGATCTTCGGCCTCGATCCGCAACGGGGGCGTGTCATTGGAATGTTGCAGCCTGCGCCACCCGCTGTAATCTGTATAGCAGAAATCTGGAATGTGGTTTGCCAGCCGCCGAAGTGCCTGATAGAGCCGCTCATATTTTCGGCCGAGTTCTCCCTTTAAGCGCCGTGCATAGTAGGTATAGCCGTCTGGGTCAAGCTTTTTCAGCTTTTTGGCGTTGAAGAGGTATTCCACATATTCCACGCCGTCTTCCAGCCGGACCTGGCCGGTGCGTTCCCCCAGGCCATTGCGCTTGATCCAGGCATAAAAGCGTTTGCCGGTGGACTTGGTATTGATAAATCCACAATCCTTGGGACACAGGCCGCCCAGATTGACCGTGAGGCTGTCCCAGAATACCAACTGGCCGAAGCTTTCCTGATAGAGTTTGATGGCGAGATTGCCCTCCGGATAGGTGGCAATCTTGATGGTCAGGGCATATTCCGTTCCTTTCATGTTAAATGGTATTGGTTTCATGATTTCCCCCGGAACGAAGACCAGCAGGCCGCAAAGAGCAGCCTGCCGGTCCTCATGATAAGCCTGCCTGTAAGGGCAGGGTGGAGGAGGCATTCAAAACAAAACGCCCCCCGTTTTCTTTGAACTATAAACTGATTTTGGGGCGTTGGTTACCCGCCCCTTGACCAATCATCAGGCCGCATCCACTGTGCTTTCAAAAAAGCGGAATCCTGGGACATCCATCCTTTGCTTTGCCAATACGGCATGGATTTCTCTGCACTTCATGCGCTGCACCTCCCCGTTGCGAGAGGGCCGCCGTCAGAAGCATCGTCTGTCAGGCCGAGTTTCCAGCACAGGGCAAGAACCTCGGAATCAGAAACACGATAGAGCTGCCGCTTGGCGTACTTGGGACGGAAGCAGAAAATGCCATCATCAAACAGGAATTTCCCGTCCTTACTGCCATAGGTGCAGCTGCAGCCCGCCAGCAGACATTTCATTCGGTCAGCATCTTTTTCGATCTTCTCATGGTCGTACCAGATGCTGTACTGGACGGCAACATCCAGATTGCGGTTTTTCCGGCAGCGGTGTTCCAGAAATTGCAGCAGCCGCCAGCAGACCTCGGCACGCTTTTCCACGGTCTGATTCTCATTGAAACTCAATGTAAAGTAGGAGTAATCCCGTCCGGACAGGCCATAGCCGTGAAGCGTACTGCTGAAATCATTGCACCAGAAAAAGAGGTCCCACTGACAGCTCCGGAAAGGCGCCGGCTCGGTATCCTCATACTGATAACAGACGAAATTTTGGGCGATGGCGTCCATGAGGGGATTCATGACAGAATTTCGTGCTTCAGCGGCCATGACCAGGGCTTGGCCCTCATCAGCCGCTGTATGCGCACGGCGGTTGGCTTTCTTCTGTTCTTCCGTATAGACAAATTGAAAGCGCACCGAATGAACATCGTACATAGCGTAGCCCCGTTCGACCCATTCCGGGGCTGAAGGCGAAATATAAGACTTGTCATGCCATAAGTTCATATTTATCTCTCCCTTGTAGTAATGATTAAAATTCTCTCCACCCGGTTGTTTTCCCGGTCTTGTTGTGCCGTGCCATGATCAGGCGGGTAGTCGGTGCTGAGGGCTGTACCACCAATTCCCCTTGCTTGTAGGCAGCTTCGGCTGTTTCCAGCGCATGGGAAAGGTCATAAGCCTCCACGGGAAACTCCTGAACGATCTGTTCTTCAATCGTTACGGTGTATTTCCTCAGCATTGGGTGAGATGGTTTTTTCTTCATATTCTACTCCTTTATAAAGAAAGGGACCGGCAGACCGTAGCGGTACGGTTTGCCGGTCCCTTTGTAATGATGGCCTCTGCCTATTTGGCAGAGCATTTGGCTGGCGCAGGAAAACTAAGGATGTGAAGCCTCCAAATCCTCGGATTTGAGAACACGGCCCTGTTTTTCCCGCAGCTGGGCAATATGTGCCTTCCATTCCTTTCGGGCCTGTTCTGCGCGCTGCAGTTCCACGACCTGCTGCTCCGGTGTGAGAGCGGAAAACTCACATTCCCGTTTGTCCGCCTCTAAATCACGGATGACCTTCCGCACAATGGAGAGCGCCATTTCAGAGATGGTGGGAGGATGGTCCTCTATCGCTTCTCTGCCACGGTGGAACAGATCTAAATAGGCATGATACTGTGCCTCAGTGATGAACTCCCAGCCGTAGGCATCCTGGATTTCCGCCTCGCTGTGGTACTGCATGACGGCTTCAAAGTCAGCTTGCCTTGCGGCAGCCTCTTTATCGATTCGCCGCTGCAGCTTGGCGGATATACGCTCCAGCTCTTTGAGAACCAGGGAGCAGGCCTCCGCCTCCCGCAAATAACCGTGAGCCTCGCTGCTCAAGTATTTTTGTGTCCGCTTCATGCTGCTTCCTCAGATGGTGCAGATACCTCGAAAATGAACTGCACAGGGATCAGTTCGCCGGGGCGGATATTCTCCGCAAGCTGCCATTCCCCGTTTCGCAAGACCTGCGAAGTGACATCATTATAGATCTCCGGGGGAGTGTGGTAGTCATTCATACACTCCGTAGGAACATACAGGCAGAAAAGCGGCAGGCTGAACACATGCAGGCTCTGCAAAACTACTTCACGGAGCTGCCTTGCCAGTGCCGCGATCTCATCCATGTCCTGTCGCTCAAAGGCGGCCTCGGAGATCTTTTTCAGGTAGGGAGTATCTTTGATTGCCTCATTTATGTATTTCACGGCCTCGTCGCCGTAGCGGCTCTTGACGCGGATACCACCGAGGGAAATGTACTGGGTGTATGCGGTGGCGGTCTTGCAGATGTTATCTTTCAGGTCTTTGAATGGCTTTGCGTATTTCGCTTTCAGATCTTCCATCGAAACGACCTCCAGGTTGCGCCGGAGCGTATCCAGATGGAATTCCAGGTCTTCACGCAGCTTCTTTTCTTTTTCGTCCATGTAGTCAAACCTCCATTCTATTATAATTTATGTGTCACAGCGTCAGCAGGAGCTATGTTCTGCGGATTGCTGGCGAAGCTCTTTCAGCAGAGTGCGTGCCACATCGGACACCGCCTGCCAGTAAGCCTCACCGTAGGCGCAGCTGTGTTCCAGCTGGTTGGTGATCCGCTGCGGCAAATCGGGAGAACGCAGTAGTGCTTCTTTCTGTGTGTCAGAGAGCTCTTGAAAATCGTCACGGTTCTCAATATGCTCCCTGAAATCATCCCGCAGGCATTCTGCGCGGTACAATTCTGCCGTGCTGCGGCAAAATGCAGGGGAAAGAGGCAGCGCCCGCTGTTCCAGTGTAATCGAAAAATGGTTCTCACAGTATTCGCCGTCCAGATAGCACTCATAGCTGTTGTCAGACTCTTCTTCGACGAATTGGCTGCTTTCTTTCCAGCGTGGAATGCTTCCAGCCAGAAATTCTTCCCGAAGATCATTGTGAAATTGATGTAGGGCATCGGTGCGCTCCGTGAAGATCGCTTCATAGGAACCATACTCCCCATCGGTAGCCCAGTGGACGGCGACTACATAGAGCGTCCCTGTGGGATATACCTGGGCAGGATGCTCAAGGGGAACAATCATTTCAGGCCCCATAATGACCATATCCAGGCCCAGATCCTCGATGTGTTTCTGCTCACGGTAAAGCTGTGAAAAGGTCTGCTCCAGCGCAAGACGGTCCGCAGAGAGCACCGGCGCTTCAAACGCGCAGTAGATGTCCGGCGTGTCGTTGTCAGTCTCCCGGTCATCCTCGGTGCGGATTTCAAGGATATTTCCGAAGAGCCCTGCGTAATCGCTCGCTTCATTGGCAACAATGCGTCCGCCGACTTTGTAGCAGACACCCTCATGCCAAAATTCTTCTCCAGGCTGATGATAAATCATCATTGCTCCCTCCTTTTTGTGGGGTGGGGCTGGGTACAATGCCCTAGCCCCGCAGATCAAAAATCGTTCAGTTATCCGCGACGAAAATGGCGGCACCGCTCATACACATGCAAATGAGTGGCAGCAAAAGAGCGGTAGGCTTGCAGCTTACCAGACTGGCGATCCCGATACCCGCTGGGGCGGGTCGTGTTGTGATCAGTCGTCACTTTCCTGTTCGTCTTCGTCCTCTTCCCAGGGAGAGTCATCAACATCAGTATCTGCCTCCTTCATCTGCTCGGCGGGTTGCTTTGTCCGCTTGAAGGCCAGAACAAGAGCATCCTCACCAAAATCATCTTCCTTCTTCTTGCGTTTCTTTTTCCTGCGGCATTTTTCCATGGCAGCGTCATAGTCATAGCCGATGCCGGCCTGAAATTTGCCTGCAATTTCCCTCATTTTTTCCGCATGATACTCATAAAGGGCACGATGAAAACCAGTCAGGTCCCATTGCTCACAGGCCATCTCCAGCAGCCGTGCATAGTCCCGTAAGGCATTGACTGCTTTGCAGATATCGCCATAGCAGGTCTTGAACACATGGGAGCCGTCCAAATCATGAAAGCAAAGGGAGAGTTCCTGCCCCAGCAGGAAGTCTAACTCCATCGGCTGCCGGAGCACAGGCTCGTATAATCCTTTTGGCAATTCTAAAGCGTTGTGCTGCTGTTCATCCATTGGCGTGGTCCTCCGGCGGAGCAGATACCAGCCCAGCAAAAAGCATTTGCATGGCAGTACGGTATCCAGACTCAAAAGCCTGTTCAATCACAGCGCTGTTGCGCTCACCGGCGGCCGTTTGGTACACCTCGAAAGCTGCCAGAGCTGCAGGAGTTTTGGAGAGTTCCCCGCGTAGGGCAGTCTCAGCCGCAGATACTGTGTGGTTAAGTACCTGCTGCTTTTTGTCCTGCTCCTTAAAAACACTCGGTTCGTACTCGCCGTAATAGAGGTCATGCAGGAAATTGGGCTCAATAGTCATGCCATGCGGCAAAGACATTTTTGGTTGGGTAAGGCCATCGGCAATGCGTTCCAGAGCCTTGATGAGATGGGGCAGCTGGGCGTCAAAAAAGCGGCGGCCGCATATCGTTTCGTGAAAATTCAAAGATTGCACCTCCTGTCAATGAAAAGCCCGCCGGCGGCATATGAGCTGCGGCGGCTGTTGATTCGGACCCCGGTGGGGCATGGTTTCTTTCTGGGTCAGTCGAAACAATCGTGCTGCATAGCCTTTTCACAGGCCAGAGCCAGGCCATCCAGCAGTTGCGGAACAGCCTCCATATACTGGGCCGTAATGCCCAAAGCATCAAGAGTTTCCTGCACATCGCCGGTATAACTGTACTCATGGTTCTCCAACTCCTGGAGGAACATATCACAGATAAAACCTTGCCCGGTTTTGTCGCCGGCAATGGCATCTTCCAGCTCTTTTCGGTGTCGGGTGAACATTTCATTCAGTTTTGCGACATCGCTTTTACGGCAGTAGCCGCCTCCAAAAATGCTGCATACCTGGCGGGTGTCCGAGGGGGACAAGCCCAGCTTGCGCATTCCTTCAGCAAACTGCTGTTTATTAAAAGCAAAGAACATGGGAAATGCGTTTACTTCCGCCTGCTGGCGGTTGCGCATCTCTTGGTATTGGTTGGTACTCATGCGGCACTCCTTTCTTCTGGTACGCCTGCTGCCAGAGGAATTACCCGCCATTCCTCCGGCCAGCGCTGGTTTTGGCAGACCTTTTCTAAAATTTCATATTTTCCGCAGATAGCGTACTGTATCCAGCATCGACATGGGCGGCCGCCGGTTCCCTGCGCTGAAAAGTGTTCCAGTGCGTACATCATAGGCGCCGCCTCAGTCCAGAAGCGCCAGCTGACGAAGATCATGCAGCAGGCTGCGGTTGTTCTGTTCATACTGGGGCAGGAACGGCTGATCCAGGTCGAAGTTGTAATAGTGATAGAACAAGATCTTGAACACAGATGCCCGGCGCAGTTCCTCTGGTATGCGGCGCATCAGCTTGCCGATTTCCGGGATGGCCCGGTACTGCTGTTTCAGGAATTCCTTATCTTCCCGGGGAAAGTTTCGGTACAGCCAGTCCTTGACAAGCACCTTCCCGCCGCTGAAGTGATACTGCTGGTTATCATCAAAACAGAGGCAGTATTCAAAATCCCGGCCGCGCTCACCGGGCCCCGCCGAAAATGGGTAAAGGCGGCAGGTTCGAGGGCGGGCGGCATAGATACTGCACTGGTTGCCCTGCAGAAAAACACAGGATGCTTCTGCTCCAACCGTTTTGAGTGTGTAAATGGGATACCCTTCATCGGTGAGCGGTGTGGGCTCGCAGTATTGGAGAAGCACATCATCCGTACTGCGGACACCGCAATGCTGCTCTCGAAGGTGTTTTGCCATCCGGTAGGCGTCCAGGCTTTCCACCATGACACAGCCCTCGATGCGGCGGCAGCAATGGCCGCATTGGCTGCACTGGTATGTGACAAACTCCTTGGCGCTTACGGAAACAGCAAGGGTTTTGGATTGTTCCATACATTCCTCCATAAAAAAGGCCGCGGCAGACAAGTGCGCCTGCCACGGCCGGGACCTATGGGGCATTACCCCTTATTGTTTTGACTTCTCTACGCGCACGCGGCCAGAACCGTCGGGAGCGGGCTGGCGGCCGCCAGCGGGAAAGGATCCATCGAAAGGAAGTAGTTGGAGTTGAGCGTTTCGAAATGCACCAGATCCCCGGACTGCTGATGGATCGCCACAACGGGCGAGGTCCGGTAGTCGGAGCCGTTGGCACGCAGGAAGGCGCAGTGGCCGAGAACCAGCGGGCACAAAAGCATTCCGTGCATCACAATAGATTTTTTCGATTTCGTCATAATAATCAGCCTCCATTCACTTTTAACTTTGACCTGCCAGGGACGACAGGCATCTACTCATAGCACAACTCCAGGAACACCGCGCGGACCTCTTCCAGAAGCTCCTTGATGCGTTTCATGGGGAGCTTTTCACGGCTGGCGATCTCACGGATGCCGTAGCCGTAGCCCTTCATGCGGACGATATTCATTTGCTGCCTGGAAACACGGCCAGCCAGGTCATGGAGCAGCTGCTTCATCTCAAATTCCTGCATCAGATCATCCTGCGCCGGCAGCAGTTCCTCCAGGGGTACGCCGTCCGGGTACAGGCCGATATGAATGCTGAGGATTTCAGCGTTGCGCTTGCGGCGAGCCTGCGAGCGAAAGTGATCATAGACACACAGACGCATTCTGTGGCGGGCAATCGCTGCGAATGAATAGCGTTGTGCCGATTCATCTGAAAAATAATCCTGCACAGCCTTCAGGTAGGGAAAAATGACCACATCATAAAATTCGTCATCTGGCAGATGGTTGTCATTTAAAAATTTGTAGACCAGGCCGTGATGTTCAGCGGCAAACTCCTGTTGCTCCTTTGTTAACGGTACTTCACATAACATATATATTTCCTCCAGTCTAAAGCAAAAAAGGGATACCCCCGGCGTGAGCCGAAGGTATCCCTTGATGACATGTCATGCGGCTGAGGCCGCAACAAAACTCATTACGCGGGCAGCTTCTCGTAGTTGCCGTTGATCTCACCGACCACATAGCTCCCATCGGGGCTGTCGGGCGCCGTAGCGGACTCCGGGATCACATAGTCGCAGTCGTTGGTACGCTGCTCCTCGTTGATCAGGGCCCGCTGGATGTTGATGGCCTTGATCTGCTCCTTAAAGCCATTGGCATAGGTGCGGATCTGAGCCAGTTCCTCACCCTGGAAGTCGCGCACAAGGCGGAAGGTGGCAACGCTGTAGTCGTTGCTGCCATTGTTCTCCTTCTTGAGCCCAATCTGGATCAGGCTGCCATAGGTGGCGCGCCGGCGGTAGACAAAGGCCCGGTTCAGGAACTCCTTGAACGGCTTGATGCTGGTAGGCGGCAGAGAAATCAGCAGAGGCATATACTCGCCGCTGCGCAGCAGGTAGATGTCCCGCATATTCTTGCAGGCCTTGCCGCGGCCGCCGTCTCTGGCCGAACCGTATGCGTTCATCGGGCAGGTGGCGCAGGCGCCGCCCGGTTCCCCAATGCCCGTCTTGCCGTCCACAGAAGAGCAGAGAGGCTTGGTGTCCTCGTCATACTCGCTGCCTTCCGGCCACAGGGTATAGGCAGAATGGTTGTAGAGAATGACGCCTTCCAGGTTCCGGGTATAATCCGGATTGTCCGGGTCTTCCGTAGGGATCTCGAACTGCAGGGCGCCGCCGGCGGGAATTTTCACCCGCTGGAAACTCATCATCTGCAGGCCGTCCGCATCCTCTGCGATTTCATCATTGCTGAAATCACCCTCCACCATCGCGGGGAGCAGGAAAGTGTTCCGCTCAGGAGTGTTCATCATAGCAGTGTTCTGTTCATACATAGTTCGTTCCTCCTTAAAATTGGATGGCTGGCAGCCACTCAGGCGGCCATCTGGTTGATACGGCTCCACTGCCTTGCCGGCATGGAGAGAATGTTGTAACCGATGCCCTCCAGCGCAGTCGCCCGGTCATAGTCCGGGACATCCTGGCTGTGGCGGGTCACCGCATTGGACAAACCATAGAGCGTCAGGTCATTGCCCTCGATCAGCCGCTGCAGCACACCGGAGCTTTCCTCATCGGTGATGTGGAAGTCTCTGCTGACCAGCTTGACAATGCCGGGGACATCGGTAGTATTCATGCGGGCGTCCTTGGCCTCCCGCATCATGTTGACTACACGGGTAAAGCGCACCTCGTCTACCACAGCCCGTACCGTGTCCTGAATCTTCATGGCAAAGGCTTTGTCATCAGCCTCCAGCGTCTTTTCCGAATACAGCTGATAGTTCTCCGAAGCCTCGTTGACACGGCCCACATGGTTGCGGCGCGTCTGAGCATCGTTTACGACCATTCCGTTACTGCACACCAGCCGATAGACCAGCGGCTGGATGTTCACCGAACCGAGTCCCACCTCGCTGTTGCTGATGATGATGCCGGACTGAACGATGTCGCCCGGCACGACCTCAGCTTCCAGGCGGGTGTTGACTGCCTTGATATACATGCGGCTTTCCGTAAGCTGACAGCTCTCAAAGTGCATACCCTCCATATCCTGAAGGACGGGAAGGACGATGCCCGCAATATCAAGGTTGTCAATGCGCCGGTAGCGGTTGCTTAAAAATGCCCGTGCCGTACCCTCAATGGTGCGGACCATACGGACAGAGGGCTCCCGTTGGAACCAGGCGTTCACATTCTGCGCCAGCAGTTGGGGATACTCCTCCAGCATCTTGTCATAGTAGGCCGCCGGGATCTTCAGGTGTGTTCCGATCTGCCGGTGGGCGATGGAATTGACCTCCAGCGGCTCAAGCGCCGGGACACCGGACTGGTCATAGGCGTTGAGATACAGCTTCGAGTCAAAAGGCTCCAGACGAAGGCTGCGGGTGTCCAGCACATAGTCGGCTTTCAAATCGGCCTGGCGCTGGATTTCCTTTGCCATGTCTACAAGACTGATCCCTGATTTCATAGTTGTTTCACTCCCCTCTCTGAGCGGTGGCGGTCACCAGGAGACCTGGATGCCCTGCGCCGTAGTTTCGGCCGAAAGGCCCTTGCTTTCAAACACTTCCACCAAGCGGGGCCAGTAGACCTTCGCGGGAAAGTTCGCAAGATGTTCCTGCGGCACCAGTTCATCGTCCTGCTGGATGCAGATGTCGCCGTTTTCCCGCAGCGTGAGCTTGCTGTGCCCACGGGAATTCAGGTCGGCGATCAGCGTTTCCATGACTTCGCGCCCACAGTTTTCGTACCAGATGCGCGGATCAATGGGCTGCTTGTTGGGCGGGATATTGGCTTCATCGCCCTGTTCTGTGCCAGCCTTGGACAGAGGCACGATTTTGAGCAGGTCACACTGAATGGTCGCGTCCTGCCCGAATGTGATGTCTGCATGGTCGAATCCATCTACATTGTGAAGCCGGATGCGCCCAGTGCCATTGGTGCGGATCAGCTCTGCCGGCCGCTTCTCACACCACTCAAAGCAGGCGTCAGAATACGACGAGCGCAGATAGGCCAGAATCCGGTGGTTGGCATAGCGGAGCAGCAGGTCGTCTGAAACAGGTTCCTCCAGTTCCGGGACCTGGAATGTGCTCTGGGCAATGCCTTCAGCGTGCAGCCGGCGTTCTCTCTGCTGGCGCTGCCGGCGGCGTTTGGCTTGCTGCATATACGGGAGCAGGAGGATCAGAACGACCCAAAGCCCCCAAAGGGTGAATACCCCAATCAGCAGCCACGCCTGCCACGGCCCGCGCACCAGAGCCATGATGGCGATGACAGCACCGATCAAGATGGTGATGCTGCCGCTCAAAAGTCCCTTGTCATTACTCATATCTTTACCGTCCTTCCTTTAGATTTTTGCCTGAAAACAAAAAAAGAGGGACCGCACCAAGCTTCAGATCATTCTGAAAACTTGATACGGTCCCTCTTGGATGCCGGGAGCTATTCCGGCAGGGGTTCACGGTCGCCATTCATCACCTCGGAAGGTGACGGAACAGGCGCCGCGTCGTCAGGGTCATGCTGTCCACTTTCGGATTTTGCTTTGGAGGACTGCCCGGGGAGAAATCCAAAGTCCGTCAGCCATATTTTCAGTTTCTTGACTGTGGTTCCGTCCTTTTGGCGAACATCCACCAGTTTTTGCGATCCGGTGAGCCAGATCATGCTTCCCTTTTTGACCTTGAGCCGCATGAGCCGGGTAACATCGTCACCGCGGGCCCATACCTGGTAGTAGTCCGGCGGGGTGTTGCCGGAACGCTCCATCAGGTCGAAACAGACATATTGCTGTTTTGACTGGCCCTCTTTCGGGACAAGCTCGTGCATGACTCGGCCAAATACAACGATTTGTGCCATAACACTTCCTTTCTTCGCCTCTGGCGTTAATATCTATATATAAAAAGTGCCAGCAGATACCAGCCCTGAAAGGGCGCGGCAATACCACTGACACTTGATACAGCATACAACCTTGACTGCGTGTGCAATGCAGATTTTTAATCTGCGGTACAGAAGCTAAGTCTGTATCCCACAAGGGGAAACGCACAAAAATCAATTACAGGATAAGTGTAGCACTATATATTGTGTTTGTCAAGCGGTATTATACTATATATAGATATTTAAGCGAGGCGAATCACAATATATGGTTCATGTCGCGGTAGTAATCATCCAGCAGATAGAATTTGAGTGCTCGGGCTGCCGGCGTCCCGTAGCTGAATATCAGACGATAGAGATTGCCTGTCCCATCCACGCCGAAGGGACCGAGCCAGTGGGAGATGGTGTTGCCATCGAGATACCAGAGCTGAATATCCCGGTAATCATCTTCACTGACAAGCCCGGAAGAAGCCAGACGATAGGCGTCTTCCTCGTCGATCATGGGGTGGGAAAGAAAATGGCGGTAGAGTTCGTCCGATAGCCCAAGGGCCTGCTGGTAGGTCAGGGGATTGGGGTGGTTCAGCCACCAGCGGGTAATATCTTCAAAGGTACGCAGCCGCGGTTTGGGATTGAGGGCCCGGAAACGCCGGATGAAATCTTTGATTTCTTCCGGGGCGGCCGGCGACGGGAGCGGAATCTCACGCACTTCGTCATCCAAAAAGCCGAAAGCAAGCTGCTCGCCGGTTTCATCCTCCAGCAAGAGCGAGGTGCGGGACAGCGGTGAGACCAGGAAATGCTCCATAGCAAAGGTGTCGTCCAGAAAACGCTGGATTTTGTATTGCTCAATGGTGTGGGGCTTATACATTGGGGTAAACCTCCTATTAAGTATTCCGCCTATTAAATAGGAGAAAACAGCGCAAATTCTGCAGCACATCAAGAATTTTTTCTTTTTCGTTAATAAATAAGAGGCAGTTTGGGTTATTCGTTGCGCTTGTTCACGCTGTGTTGTATAATAGTCAATGCTATGGCTGAAAAAGCTCAACCAATTATTATGGTGCGTAAGATCGCAGTGATTCTAAATCAATCTGATATTTTACAACGAGAAATCATTTGTTATAATGCTAAAGGAATTCTCTGTTTGAGGTATAAAGGATGGAACGAATCTTAGTGGTAGAGGACGACCTGGCCTTGAGCACAGGTCTTTGTTTTGAACTGGACAATGCAGGATATTTGACCGTAGCCGCATATAACTGCGCCAAGGCGCGATATTTGCTGGAACATGAACAATTTTCTTTGGCGCTTCTTGATGTGAACCTGCCGGACGGGAATGGATTTGACCTGTGCCGGGAGATCAAGGCCCAGAAGCCGGAGCTGCCGGTGATTTTCCTCACGGCCAACGACCTGGAGCGCGATGTGCTCAGCGGCTTTGATATGGGGGCCGAGGACTATGTGACCAAGCCCTTCAACATGCAGATCCTCCTGCGGCGGGTGGAGGTGGTCCTGCGCCGGGCAGGTGTCAAACAGCCCGCGCCCCAGGCTGACCGCTGGAGCGACGGGTGGCTGACGCTGGACTTCTCCGCGCTCACCGCCCAGCGGGGCGAAGAGAAACTGGTCATTACCCCCAATGAGTACAAGCTGCTCAAGACCCTCACGGAGCACAGCGGCCAGATTCTTACCCGGCAGGTACTGCTGGAGCGCCTGTGGGACAGCGATGGCAACTTCATTGACGACCACACGCTGACCGTCACCATGAACCGGCTGCGGGCCAAAATTGAGGATGAGGCCCATACCTATATCAAGACGGTTCGGGGCATGGGCTACATCTGGACGGGAGGCAAGCCATGAAACACCGCAGCATGACGGTCCTGCGCGCCGGGATGCTCTTGCTCTCGGCGGCGCTGTTTGGGGCGCTGGTGTGGCTCTTGTGGCAGACCATCCCCTGGGCGGCGGTGCGCTGGGGCATCCTGGGGCTGTGCGCCGCCATCTTCGCCGTGGTGGGCCTGTGGGCCTGGTACCAGCGGCGGCAGGTGAGCCTGTTTGCCGACGACCTGTGCGAGACGCTGGACGCCCTGATGTCCGGCCGGACGGTGGAGGGCTACCAGCCCTATGAGGACAGCCTGACCGCCAAGGTGCAGGGCAAGCTGATGCAGTATTTCGACATTATGAATGAGGGCAAGCGCCAGAGCCAGCGGGACAAGGAGACCATCCAGGGCCTGGTCAGCGACATCTCCCACCAGGTCAAGACCCCCATCGCCAACATCAAAATGTTTACCGGTATCCTCCGAGGCCACGACCTGCCGCCGGAAAAGCGGGCGGAGTTCCTGGCCACCATGGACGGGCAGATCGACAAGCTGGACTTCCTGATGCAGTCCCTTATTAAAATGTCCCGGCTGGAAACCGGGACATTCACCCTACATATGGAGGAGGCCCGGCTCTCCGATACCATCGCCCAGGCTATGAGCACCGTCTGGGCCAAGGCGGAGGCCAAGGGGATCGACCTGTCGGCGGAGTGCGACGGCGCCATCACGGTGCAGCACGACCCCAAGTGGACGGCGGAGGCCATCGGCAACATCCTGGACAACGCCGTGAAGTACACGCCGCCCGGCGGCAAGGTGGCAGTGACCGTGCGCCCCTGGCAGTTCTACACGCGGGTGGACATCACCGACACCGGCATCGGCATCCCGGAAGAGCACTACAACGATGTGTTCCAGCGGTTCTACCGCGCCCCGGAGGTAGCGGCCCAGGAGGGCGTGGGCCTGGGGCTGTATCTTGCCAATGGCATCATCACCCGGCAGAAGGGATATATCAGTGTAAAATCGAAAGTCGGGGAGGGGACCACATTCTCGGTTTATCTGCTGAGCTGAAAATGTGAAACACGGAGGAGCATGATGAAAAGGACAAGTGAAACAAAGACACTTATGCGGGAGAAATTGGATATGAAAAGAGTGCTCTTTTTTGAACCTTGGTTTTTCCTCTTCTATGGAGTATTTCATTTGCATCGTATATGGGGCCTGATTGACCGTCACAGCTATGCACGTTTCTGGTTGGAAGTAATGGAGAGCAGAAATTTGTTCTATTATTTCTTGATGGGCTTTCTCAGTATTTTGTGTATTTTCGGAATCGTCACCTTTTTTCAAAATCGAGGCAATAACTATTGGTGGCGGTGGATCTATTTGTTTGGCGGCGGATACGTTCTGTTTGACCTTTTTGCCATTGCTACCGGATTGAAGTTTTGGAATAGACTTTTGACACTAATGTTTGATACTAACGCTTGGTACTGGAACTATCTTTGGTCCTTTTTTATCCTCATGGGGGCGGCCGTGTTTGCTCTGGGGTGTCATGTTTTCCATATGCGATGGCCAAGAAAGAGGACAATATTATAAAAAACAGGCTTCGGTGTCGAGGTTTCATGAAGTCATAACGAATATGGAGAAAATCTCAATGAATCAACAGATCATTTACGGCAGCGAATACGGCACTACCCGCCGCTATGCCGAGCAGCTGTCCCAGCTGACCGGCATTCCTGCGATGGACTATACTTCAGCAAAGAATTTGGATGGCTGCGAATTGGTGATCTATCTGGGCGGGCTGTATGCGGGAGGCGTCAAGGGGCTGAAGCATACAGTCAAACGGCTGCCCACTGGAGTTAAGCTGATTCTGGTCACTGTTGGTTTGGCGGATGTGACGGACCAGGAAAACATCCGCAACATTCAAAATTCCGTCCGCAGACAGCTTCCGACCGCGCTGTTTGACCAGACGGCGCTGTTTCATCTGCGGGGCGGCATCGACTATGGCCGGCTGAGCCTTGCCCATAAGACCATGATGACGCTATTATATAACAAAGCCCGGCATCTCCCGGAGGAGAAGAAGACAGCGGAGGTCCGCGCCATGATCGACACCTTCAATCAAAAGGTCGATTTTGTGGACTTTGCTTCTTTGGAGCCGGTTGTGAACGCAATTCCCAAACAATAAGCGAGGAATCCACCCATGAACATCGTAACGGTACATAACCTGAAAAAATATTTTGGAAAAGGCGAAAATCAGGTCAAGGCCCTGGACGGCATCGACCTGGAGATCGAAAAGGGCAAATTCACCGCCATTATCGGGGCCTCCGGCTCCGGCAAGACCACGCTGCTGAACATGATCGGCGGCATGGACATCCCCGATGAGGGGGAGGTCATCGTGGACGGCGTGAACCTGCGGGGCCTGAAGGAGAAGGAACTGGCGGTGTTCCGCCGCAGCAAGGTGGGCTTCGTGTATCAGAACTTCAATCTGGTGCCCACCCTGACGGTGAAGGAGAACATCCTGTTTCCCCTGAGCCTGGCGGGCAGCACCCCGGACCCGGCTTTCTTTGACGAGATCGTGGAGCTGCTGCACCTGAAGGAGCGGCTGAACGCCTACCCCGGCGAGCTCTCCGGCGGCGGCCAGCAGCGGGTGGCCATCGCCCGCGCGCTGATCGCCAAGCCCGCCATCCTCCTGGCGGACGAGCCCACCGGCAATCTGGACAGCAGGACCGGCCAGAATGTGCTGGGCCTTTTGAAGCTGTCGGTGGAGACCTACCGGCAGACCCTGGTGATGATCACCCACAATCTGGAGCTGGCGCAGATGGCCGACCGTGTCGTTCGCATCGAGGACGGACGCATCCGTGCGTAAGGAGGTCCGGCCATGCTTGCGAATAATAATCTGAAGGTCTGCTGGACCCTGGCGAAGCGGGATTTCCGCTTTCACCGGGCCAAAAACTGCATCCTGGCTTTGGCAGTGGCTCTGGTCACCGGCCTGTATGCCTTTATGTTCCTGCTGGGCGGGGCGGTGGAGGACGCCTACTTGCTGAACTACCAGTACACCTACGGCTCCACCAGCCACATTCTCTATACCGGCCTCACCGAGCATCAGGCGGCGCTGCTCTCCCAGCATCCCAATGTCAAAAGCGCGGTGCGGCTGAGTACTGTGGGCACCCTGTCCGACCCCATGCTGGGGCAGCGGTCGGTAAAGCTGGCGGTCACGGATCGGGACTATGCCCAAACGGTGCTGTCCATCCCCACCACCGGCCGGCTGCCGGAGCAGCCGGGTGAAATCGCCCTGGACGAGTTTACCATGGGGTCGCTGGGCGTTTTGCAGGAGATCGGCGCCCCCGTCACCCTGGAGTGGACGGACGCCGCCGGGAACACGCATACGGATGCCTTTACCCTGTGCGGCTGGTGGGCCAGCCCCACCAACTTCACCGAGGCCTGCGCCTGGATCACGGCGGATACCGCCGCCAGCCTGATGCCGGATTACGACAGCGGGAACGCCGCCAATCTGACCCTGGGCGTCACCCTGCACCAGCCCCGCAGTTTGGAGGAACAGGCGGCTGAAATGCTGTCTGACCAGGGCCTGCCGGAAGTGCCCTTTACCACCAATCTTGCCTACAACGACGCCCGCATGGAGACAGCGGACCAGCAGGCACGGCCGTACTACGCGCCCGCCGTTCTGGTGTTGGTGTGCGGCTTTTTCATGATTTACGCCATTGTGCAGGTGACGGCGGAGCAGGACCGGGCCTATTTCGCCGGGCTGAAGGCCCTGGGCCTTTCGCCCCGGCAGCTGCGCCGGTATCTGCTGGAGAAGGCGCTGGCGGTGGCGGCGCTGGGCCTGATTCCCGGCTTCCTGATCGGATTTGGACTAAACCTTGCCGTCACGCCCCGGGTGGTGGTCGGGATGGAGCAGAACCCGGCCCTCTATTTTTTGAGCTGGCAGCCCTTCGCCGTGGCCGCGGTCTGTTCGTTCCTGACGGTTCTGCTGGCCTACCTGCTGCCGTCCTGGCGGCTGTCCCGTATGACCCCGGCCCAGACCCTGCGGGTGAATGCGCCCCGGTCCAGCCGCAGGGGCGGAACGCGGACGGGGATGGTTACGCTGCCGCATATGGCCCTGCGGACCTTTGGCCGGGCCAGGGGGCGCACCATTTTGTCGCTGGTCACCATGCTGGCGGCCGTCCTTCTGATTACCGATATCCGAATGCAGTATGTGAGCTTGCGGGAGGATCTGTACCTCTCCGCCATGTCACCCTGGGATTACTCTATCACAGACGCCTCCGCCGCGACCCCTTACCAGCAGTACAATGAGCACAACCGGGGTGTGACAGAGGAGATGGTGAAAGAATTGAGGACCCGCCCGGAGGTTGACTCCGTGAGCGCGCTGAAAAGCCGGGAGGTGCTGCTGACGGCCTCCAGCGAGCTGCGAGAGCGGGTGGTGGATTACTACAACCAGCCCTACGACGAGACCATGACCCTGCGGGAGTCTCAGGCCGCTTTCCCGAACTGGATGGCGGGCATTGACCGCTTTACCGAGACTGGCGAATACACCGCCATTGTGGTAGGGCTGGATGGGGCGTATCTGGACTATGTGCTGGAATACTGTCCCTTCACCAGCGGCGGCTTTGACCAGGCTGCCTTTGAAAGCGGCGATTATGTGATCGCCGGCGGCGCGTACCATGAGGGCGTCTCCTGCCTGGCGGCGGGCGAAACGCTGGAGCTGGAGGGACGGACCTTTACCGTGCTGGGCTCCCTGATGCACGACAATGCCTATCTGGAGGGGACCAACAGCCCGGAATCCTCCTTCACCTTCTACTATCTGGTGCCGCTGACCGTGTTTGACGAGCTGTTCCCCAGTCAGAGTTACCGGCAGCTGGCGGTGGACATCGACCATAGCCAACAGGCGTCCTTTGAGGAATACCTGGCCGGGTATGAGCAGGGCCTGAACCGGGGCATCAGCATCACCCTGCGCAGCGACTATCAGGAGAACTTTGAAAGTGCCCGGCTCAACATGGTGCTGGTGCTAGGCCTGGTGGCCGCGGTGCTGCTGGGAATCGCCGTGCTGAACTTCGTCAATCTCCTGGTGGTTAAGACTGTGAGCCGCCGCAGGGAATTTGCCGTGTACCAGAGTCTCGGCATGACCGTCAGCCAGCTGCGCCGCCTGGTTCTGCTGGAGGGCGGCTTCTACGCCCTGCTGATAGCGGCGGTTCTTCTTCCGGCCACCCTGGCCTTTGCCCTCTGGTTTATGCCGGGCGTGATCGCGGACCTGTCGTGGGTGGCCGTCTACACCTTTGATGTGACGCCGCTGTGGATCATCCTGCCGGTGATCGTGGCGCTGGCGCTGCTCACTCCGCTCCTTTGCCTGTACTGGATTACCAGGGGCACCATTCAGGAGCGGCTGGGAGTTGTGGAATAATGAAAACGCGAAAACGCGCCCTCCTGCGGGAAGGCGTGTTTTTTTGCAATGTCACAAAAATGTACCTTTGCTGTACCTGAAATGAGACATTGGCCTGCTATGATACAGACAAAGAGAAGGGAGGACTTCTCAAAAGAACGAGGAGGTACGGCTTATGGAGACCATTTTGCAGGCCAGAGGTCTGAAGAAATACTACGGCAAAGGTGAGACGCAGGTGCGCGCCCTGGACGGGGTGAACCTGGATATTGAGCGGGGAAAATTCACCGCTATCATCGGAACATCCGGCTCCGGCAAATCCACTCTGCTGAATATGCTGGGCGGCCTGGACACCCCCACTGAGGGTAGCATCCGGGTAGGCGATACCGAGCTTGCCAAGCTGAACAGCGAACAGGCCACCATCTTCCGGCGCAAACAGATCGGGTTTATCTTTCAGAACTACAATCTGGTGCCGGTACTCAGCGTGTGGGAAAACATCATTTTCCCCATCTCTCTGGATGGCCGCAAGCCGGACAAAAAGTTCATCATGAACATCGTGAAGCTGCTGGGTCTGGAGAAGAAGCTGGATAGTCTGCCCAATAACCTCTCCGGCGGCCAGCAGCAGCGGGTGGCGATTGCCCGTGCCCTGGCCTCCAAGCCCTCTATCATTCTGGCCGACGAGCCCACCGGCAACCTGGACTCCAAGACCAGCGACGATGTGATCGGCCTTCTGAAGATGACCAGTCAGGAATTTCACCAGACCATCGTGATGATCACCCACAACCCGGAGATTGCCGCCATGGCCGACCGTGTGATCCGCATTGAGGATGGGCGGATTGTGGCACAGTAAGGGGGGCGGATAGTATGAAAAAACAATTGATCTTTCGTCCTATTCCGGTACTGACCAAACGGATGTTCCGTACGAACCGGGGCCGGAATCTGGTGGCAATTCTGGCGATCCTGCTCACCACTATGATGTTCGCCACTCTGTTCACCCTGACCCAGAGCATGAGCCGCAACCTGGTGGAGATGACCTTCCGCCAGACCGGTTACAATGCCCAGGCCTCCATGCGGGGACTGACCGAGGAGCAGGCCGACCTGATCGCCGGTCACCCGGATGTGGCGGAGCTGGGCCGCAGCATCGTGCTGGGCCTTGCGGAAAACCAACAACTGACTGGGCAATCGGTGGAGATCCGCTGGGCCAATGACGCCTACGCCCGGCATTCCTATGCCGCCCCCACCACCGGGCAGATGCCCCAGGCGGCGGATGAGATCGCACTGGATACCAGCATCCTGGACCGGCTGGGCATCCCCCATGAGCTGGGGCAGACCGTGACTCTGGAGTGGCGCAAGGATCTCAGCGGCGAGGAAGTGACGACTTCCACCTTCACCCTCTGCGGCTTCTGGGAGGGCAACCAGTCCAGCTATTCCTCGATGGCCTGGGTCAGCCGGGCCTATGCCGATGCAGAGACCCACGGCGTCATTTCCACCGATGAAAGCCAGGTGCTGGGCCTCTATATGGTACAGGTCAATCTGGCGAGCGACCAGAACATTGAGGGAACCATGGACCGCATCCTGGCGGATACCGGGCTTACGGGTCTTGCATACAATGTCAACCTGGCCTATTCCCCGGAGATGGGGGCGATGGCCGCCCAAGAGAGCATGCCCATGTATCTGGGCATGGTGCTGGTATTCATTGCCGGATATCTGATCATCTATAACATCTTCCAGATCAGCGTTACCGCCGACGTGCAGTTCTACGGGAAACTGAAAACCCTGGGCACCACCACCAAGCAGCTGAAAAAGCTGATCTACGGGCAGGCCAACCGGCTCTGCGTCATCGGCATCCCCATCGGCCTGATTCTGGGCTGGCTGCTGGGCAGCGTGCTGGTGCCGGTGCTCATGGGAACAATCGAGGGCGAGGCCGTGGTCTCTGCCAGCCCCATCATATTCCTCGGTTCGGCGCTCTTTGCCTGGGTGACGGTGCTGATCTCCTGCCTGCGGCCCGCAAGGCTCGCCGGAAAAGTATCCCCCATCGAGGCTCTGCGTATGAGCGACGCGGATGGCGGCAGCAGGAAGAAAACCAAGCGTCATCGCGGAACGGCTTCTCTTGCTTCGATGGCCTGGGCAAACCTGTGGCGCAACAAAAAGCGCACCATCACCGTCATCTGCTCCCTGACGCTGGGGCTGGTGCTGCTTAGCAGCTTTTACGCCAAGAACGCCGCCTTTGACATGGACAAATACCTGGCCGACCTGATTCTGGCCGACTTTGAGCTGTCCGACGCCACCAGTGAGGATTACATGAACCTGTATGACCCTCACGGCACCACCCTGACCGATTCTCTGGTATCTCAGGTGGAAGGGCAGGAGGGCGTGGAGGCGTCCGGCCGCCTGTACTCGGCCCAGATCGACTGGCAGATGGACGAGGGCACCCTGCAAAATGTGGCGGCCTTCTACACCGAGGACAAACTGGCTGATTGGGAAACCTACGATGCCGCTGGTGCCCAGCAGCTTCGGGATGTACTGGAGACAGGAGATGGCTCCGCCATCCTGTACGGCCTGGACGGCATCCCGCTGGAGGCCATCACGCAGGAGCAGTATGTGCTGGAAGGCAGCTTTGACGCCGCTGCCTTTGCCAGCGGGAACTATGTGCTGGCGGTGGGCCCCAGCCTGGAACTGGGTACAGAGTACCCGGTGCTGCCGACACCCTCTGCGGGCAGCACCGTGGAACTGAACGGCCGCACCTATACGGTCATGGCGGTGGTTTATCCGCTGAACCCGGTGACCCAGCTGACGGTGCAGCAGGGCGCGGGCGACAAGTTTAATCTGAGCTTCATCATCCCCAGCGAGGTGTTCCGCGAGCAGTGGCCGGACCACACCCTGCGCAAGCTGTTCCTCAATGTGGATGATGCCCACATCGACACAGTACAGGCGTTCCTGGATGACTATGTGGAGACGACGGACCCCGGCCTGCCGGTGGCTTCCCGCCAGACGATGGCACAGCAGTACGAGGCCCAGACCCGTTCCTCCGCCGTCATGGGCAACGCTGTCAGCGTGGTCATCGCGCTGGTGGGTGTGCTGAACTTCATCAACTCGATGGTGACCGCCATCGTATCCCGCAAGCGTGAGTTCGCGGTCATCCAGAGCGTGGGCATGACCAAGAAGCAGCTCAATCGGATGCTGGTAAACGAGGGATTGTTTTACGCGGTTTTGACGCTGGCGGCATCGTACCTTATCAGCAGCCTGGCCGTGGGCGTTGTGGTCCGGGCGATGGTAGAGGGCGGATTTACCACCTTCCGCTTCACCCTGCTGCCGCTGGTGGCCTGCACCCCGATTTTGTTGGTTTTCG
>ERZ779885.580-NODE-580-length-41406-cov-13.870983_pt1 | contig 41406 bp, 47 predicted proteins | sample MGYA00511554_ERZ779885 | MGnify/ENA primary metagenome ERZ779885 (study PRJEB29588, sample SAMEA2160998) | human gut metagenome | biome: human gut; feature: human-associated habitat; material: faeces | place: Denmark | collected 2008/2010 ... | reverse complement strand
CGTTGAACAGCATCTTGGTGCGGCTGTATGTAAACGGCTGGTGGACGGCGATCAGGCGCTTGTAGCCCATCTCCTTGGCGGTGTTCAGGGTGGCACGCAGTTCGGTGGGGTGGTGGGCGTAGTCATCAATGACCAGTGCACCGTTGCACTCGCCGTACACCTCAAAGCGGCGGCCTGCGCCCTTGAAGTTCAGGGCAGCCTCGGCGCACTGCTCTGCGCTCAGGCCCACAAAGCGGCACACGGCGCACATGGCCAGTGCATTATAAATATTGTGGCGGCCGGGCACGGACAGACGGATGCGGGTGGTGTCGGTCGTATTCCACTCCTTCAGGTCGAACTCGAAGAAGCCGGGCTTATACTCGTTGATGTTGACAGCGCGGTAGTCGGCGTGGTTGTCGATGGCAAAGGTGCGCACCCGGCGGTCCAACGTGTACATCACGTCCATGGTGTTCTTGTCGTCAGCGTTGGCAAAGATCATGAACTGGGTCATCAGGGCAAAGCGCTTGAAGGCGAACTTCAGCTCGCCCATGCTGCCGTAGTAGTCCAGATGGTCGTTGTCGATATTCAGCACCACGGACAGGTAGGGGGTCAGCTTCAGGAAGGTCTCGGCGAACTCGCAGGCCTCGATAACGATATCATCGCCCTTGCCGGCCTTGCCGTAGCCGTTGATGAGGGGCAGCTTACCGCCGATGACGGCAGAGGGATCGCGGCCGGCCAGTTCCAGCGCAGTGGTGATCATGGAGGTGGTGGTGGTCTTGCCGTGGGTACCGGACACGCAGATACTCTGCTTGTACAGGCGGCTCACATAGCCCAGCAGCACACTGCGCTCCACGGTGGGAATGCCGTAGGAGGCGGCTGCGTTCAGTTCCACGTTATCCTTGGAGATGGCGGCAGAGTACACCACCATGTCCGCACCGACAACGTTATCCGCATTGTGGCCAAGGCTGACCTTCACGCCCATCTCCCGCTCGTAGCGGATGATGCTGCCGTCCAGCACATCGCTGCCGGACAGCTCGTAGCCCTTGGCGGCCAAGATCTGGATCAGCGGGTACATTCCGCTGCCGCCGCAACCGATAAAGTGGATCTTCTTTACATGGTCCAGCAGATGCTGGCTATAATCCGAGTACATGAACATAGTAAGGCTCTCCTCCAAATATTAACGGCTGCAGCGCAGACCGATTCCTTCCAAATATGGGGACACACTCTTATTATATAATTTTTGCAGCATAAAATAAACAGGTAAGGCCGAATTTTCGGAAAGAACCATAATTTTTTTGTGAATTTTGTGATATGTGTACAACAAAATCCCGGCAGTATTACTTTGCTCGCCGCCGCAGAATCTCGTCCAGAATGGCATCAGCCACGTCTGCCTTGCTCATCAGGGGCAGCTCCCGTGTGCCGTCCGGGGTGATGAAGGTGACCACGTTGGTGTCCACCCCAAAGCCTGCACCGGCCACCTTGAGGTTGTTGGCCACTACCATGTCCAGATTTTTCTTGGCCAGCTTCACGGAAGAGTTTTCCACAAGATCCCGGGTCTCCATGGAAAAGCCGCACAGGAACTGGTGGGTCTTGCGGGGGCCGATGGTGCCAAGGATGTCCTCGGTGCGCTCCACCGGGATGGAGAGGTCGCCCTCCTTCTTTTTGATCTTGTCGTTGGCCACGGTGGCGGGGCGGTAGTCCGCCACGGCAGCGGCCATGATGAGCACATCGGTGGTGTCAAAGCGACTTGTCACCGCCTCGTACATCTGCCGGGCGGTGGTCACCGGCACATCGGTGGTGAACTTGACCGGCGGCAGCGCGGTCTGTCCGTGGATCAGGGTCACTTCGGCGCCCCGCATGGCGGCGGCGCGGGCAAGGGCGTAGCCCATCTTGCCGGTGGAGTGGTTGGTCAGGTAGCGCACCGGGTCCAGCGCCTCCTGCGTAGGGCCGGCGGTCACCGCGACGCGCACCCCGGCCAGATCCTTCGGGCGGGCGATGGTGTGCAGGATGTGCTCCAGCAGTACCTCCTCCTTGGGCAGGCGTCCGCTGCCCACGTCCTTGCAGGCCAGCACACCGCTTTCGGAGGGGATGACGGTAAAGCCGTACCGCTCCAGCGTGGCAAGGTTATCCTGTGTGATGGGGTTTTCCAGCATGCCGGTGTTCATGGCGGGGGCTACCAGCTTGGGGCACTTAGCGGCCAGCACCACGGTGGTAAGCATATCGTCCGCAATGCCGTGCGCCATTTTGGCAATGACGTTGGCGGTGGCAGGGGCGACTAAGATCACATCCGCTTTTTTTGCCAGCGAGATGTGGGTGACCTCAAACTTGAAATCCCGGTCAAAGGTGTCCACCATGCACTTGTGGCCGGTCAGGGTCTCAAAGGTGAGAGGGGTGATGAACTGGGTGGCGTTTTTGGTCATGATGACCTCCACATCCGCACCCAGCTTGCGCAGTGCACTGGCCACGTTGGCCATCTTATAGGCGGCAATGCCGCCGCTCACGCCCAGCAGGACGCACTTGCCGTTCAGATCCATGGTTTGTTTACCTCCCGGAAAAACAGTTCTTTTCCACATATCTTACCTTAGTATAATGCAAAACTTCCACCAGCACAACAAAATCTTTGCCGGGAACTTGTATCCGGCGCAAAAATGCGGTAAAATACGCTTGACAAAGAGCAAACCGGTTCTTTTCTTTTATTTTGAAAAGGAAAACAGAATTATGATCTTAGCCATTGATATAGGCAACACCACCGTCGCCCTTGGGGGCATCCGGGACGGACGTGTATGCTTTGTGGCGCGCATGGACACGGTGCGCACCCGCACGGCTGCGGAATATCGTGCCGAAATGGATAAAATTTTTGCGCACCGCCGCCACCCGGAGCGCCCCATGCGCTTTGAAGGCGCGGTGCTTACCAGCGTAGTGCCCCAGATCACCGGGGCACTGGCCGAGTGCGCCCGCCACTACACCGGCAAAAAGCCGGTCATCGTTTCGCCGGACATCCGCACCGGGCTGACCATGGGGGTGGACGAGCCCCGCGCCGTGGGCAAGGACCGGCTGGTGGATGCCGCCTACGCGGCGGCAAACTTTCCGCTGCCGGTCATCACAGTAGACCTTGGCACCGCCACCACCTTTAATGTGGTGGACAAAGACCGGGTATTCCGGGGCGGCGTGATCTGCCCCGGCCTTTCCACCGGGCTGCGCGCATTGGGCGAGCGCTGCGCCCAGCTGCCGCAGGTGCATCTGGGCTCCCCGAAAAAAGCCATCGGTACCAATACCGAAAGCTGTATGCTGTCCGGCTCGGTGCTGGGCACCGCCGTGCTCATTGACGGCATGGTGCAGCGCATTGAGGAGGAGCTGGGCTGCCCGGCTACGCTGGTGGTCACCGGCGGACTGGCAAAGTACGTCACCCCGCTGTGCCGCCACCCCCTGACCTATGACCCGGAGTTGCTGATGAAGGGGCTGGCACTGCTGTACCAGCTGAACGCCCCGCAGGAGCACGGCCGCAGCCATGGCGGCGGCAGACACTACGGTCAACAGGGACGCCTCCGGGCAAAGCACCCGCACCCCAACCGCCGCACCCGCCGCGAGCCGGAGGCGCTGGTAGGCTGAGGGAACAAGAGGATAAGGGAGAGCATTATGAAACTGGGCATTCTTGGCACGGGTAAGATCGTGCAGGAATTTTTGCCATGGCTTGTGGAGCACACGCCGTTTACTGTGCAGGCGGTGTGCAGCACCCCGCGCTCGGCGGCAAAGGCCGCAGAGCTGTGTGCACAATATCAGATCCCGCAGCACACCACCAATTATTTTGAGCTTTTGCAGTGGGTGGACGCGGTCTACATCGCCGTGCCCAACTTACAGCACGCCCGCTACGCCCGGGTGGCGCTGGAGGCAGGCAAGCACGTCATTGTGGAAAAGCCCATGGCGGTGACCGCCGCCGAGACCGAGGAGCTGGCTGCGCTGGCACAGCGCAAGCGGCTGTTCCTCTTTGAGGCTATGACCACCCAGTACCAGCCCAACTACGCCAAACTCCGGGAGCTGCTGCCCCGGGTGGGCACGGTGCGCATGGTACAGTGCAGCTTCAGCCAGTATTCCAGCCGGTACGACGCCTTTTGTGCCGGGCAGACCCCGCCGGTGTTCGACCCGCTGTGCGCGGGCGGCGCACTGATGGACTTGGGCGTGTACAACGTCAGCTACATCGTGGGTCTGTTCGGTGAGCCCAACAAGGCGGTGTATGCCGCCAACATGGAGCGCAATATCGACACCAGCGGTGTGCTGATGATGGATTACAGCGGTTTCAAGGCGGTAAGCCTTGCCGCCAAGGACTGCGCAGCCCCTGCCCGCTGCATCATTCAGGGCACGAAGGGCTACATCCTGCAAAAATCCACCCCGAACTACTGCGGCGGTGTGACCTTCCATCCCAACGAGGGCAAGGAGGAGCACTACAACCTGAACGGAGATCGTCCCCGGCAGGCGGCAGAGTTCGAGGCCTTTTACCGCGCCATGACCGCCGGAGACCAGGAGCTGTGTGCCCGCATGCTGGATACCAGCATCGCGGTGAGCCGGGTGCTCACGGTGGCGCGCCGCAGCGCCGGGGTGCGCTTCCCCGGCGACAGATTCTAACGCATTTTTCTCTGGAACACGCCCTGACAACTACGCGCTTCCAAAGATTTGAATATTCACCTAAAACCCGCAAAGAGCGGGCAGGTTTGCGCCGTATCCGACAAAAAGGGCGGAACGGCAGCAGGAGGAAAACTGAATTATGAAGAATACCAATACCAAGACTCTGACTCGTGTGGCCCTGCTGGTGGCCATTGAACTGGTGATGAAGCTTGTCGGTCTGGGCAGTGTGCCCGTGGGCCCGCTGTACATGAGCTTCCTCACCCTGCCCATCGCCGTGGGCGCCATCACCATGGGCCCCGCCGTGGGTGCCCTGCTGGGCGGCGTGTTCGGCGCTGTGAGCTTCTACGATGCCATCACCGGTGCCTCTGCCATGACCGGCGCACTGTTTCAGGTCAGCCCGCTGAACACCTTTATCCTGTGTGTGGGTATGCGTGTGCTCATGGGTCTGTGCTGCGGCCTGATCTTCAAGGCTCTGCAGAAGCTGGATAAGTCCCGCACCTGGAGCTACATCCTCAGCGCCATGACCGCACCCGCCCTGAACACCCTGTTCTTCATGGGCTACATCGTGCTGGCTTTCTACGGCTGCGACTATGTGCAGAATCTGGTGTCCGTCAAGGGCGCTGCCAACCCCTTCATGTTCGTAGTGCTGCTGGTTGGCGTGCAGGGCGTAGCCGAATTTCTGGTGTCCGGCATTCTGGGCGGCATCGTCGCCCGCGCCGTGGCAAAGTTCCTGAAGTAAGCCCGGCTGCGCACCATGTCAGGGCGGCGCATCCGTGTTTAGAATAGAAAAATGAATGCTCCTCCGGCAACCCGCCGGGGGAGTTTTTTTGTTGGGAATGCCCCCAATCAATACCCTTTCTGTAAAAATGCAATGCCGGAGCGTCCGCAGACGCTCCGGCATTGCTCTATTAAAAATAATTCTTCCGCTGACTATGCGCAAAGCAGCGCGGCGCGCATTCTAAATCGTCCCGCCTACTCTGTGGCCTTTACTTCTTCTCCCGCAGCTGTTCCAGATAGCCGTCGGCCTTGATGGCCTCCGGGGTGAAGGAGTTATTCTTCCACCAGTTCACAAGGGCGGCGGTCACGGTCAGGCCGGTGGTCACCAGCTGCTCCACGGTGGCGCTCTCGATGGGCAGCATGGGCTTGCCGCAGGCGCTCAGCACCTGATTGGTCAGTGCCAGCGCCAGCGCAGCCGTGCGTGCCAGGGTGGCGGCAGAAATTTTGCAATGGGTATCGTTCATAGGTTCAGTTCCTCTCTTTCTCTAAATCTGCGATGCGGTGGTTGGCCACCTTCATCTGTTCTTCTAAAATGGGTACGCGGCGGGCAAAGTTGTTATGCTCCCGCACCTCCCGGGTCAGTTCTTCCAGCTTGGTGTCGGTCACCGCCTGGCTTTTTCCGTTGGCGATCAGCACGCCGATCAGGGTCACCGCGCCTGCAATGATGGCTGAGATGATGCCTGTCATCGCGCTCACCCCCTCCACCGGGCTTTGTCTGCCCGGGTATCCACGTGCACCCAGCCGGCGGCGCGGCCCGCCTTGACGGGGTAGCGTCCCACGCCGCCCCGGTCCGGCATCAGGCTTTCGGCGTAGGCGGCCACGTCCTCCACGCTCACGTCCTGCACCCGGATATCCGCTGCCCGGCCATACAGGTGCTGGCTGAACTTTGCCCCGCCTGCCTTGGCGTTGTGTGCCGGGGTGCGGTAGGCGCTGGTGATCGTCACCGGTTTTCCGAAGTGCTCCCGGATACGCTCCAGCAGTTCTGCCAGCGCCGTGTCGATGAAGACAGGGTCGCTGCCGTCCTTGCAGCGGAACTCCCGCACACAGAAGTGCGGCGAGAGGGCGGTGCTGCCATCCCGGGCAAGAGAATACGCTTGCAATGCCATCGTGCGCCCCCTTACAGCCGTTTCAGCAGCGCTGCGATGGGCTCTGCATAAAACCGCTCGTAGCCCGCTGCGTTGGGGTGGGTGCCGTCGCTGGTATACTTATCGCCCAGTTCGCTGACGCCGTGTTTTCCCATAGGCGGGGTGGTCTCCGCAATGTCAACGTAGGGCACGCCCCATTTTTTCAGCGCCGCAAGGATGGCAGGCTTATAGGTCTTGTACCAGTTTTCGCTGCCTGCAAACATCCCGCCGTGCGGGAATACATAGGCCACGCACTTGTCGCTGTAATTCGTTGCCAGATCGTCCAGCATCTTCTCCAGCGCGCCGGTCATGGTCGTTTCATCGTAGGCAGCGGCAAACCCATCGGTCAGGGTGCCCACAGGGGCGTTGTTCCAGGCATCATTCACGCCACCCTCCAACAGGATGTAGTCTGCCTTTGCAAGCGCTGTGGAGTTTGTCACCACCGTGCTGATGCAGCCACGGGTGCCGCCGTATACCTTATCGGTAATATTCGGGGTCAGCGTTGCGCCGTCCACCGCTTCATTGGTCAGGGTCATGCCGTACTTGTCTGCAATACATTTGCCGTAGCCGCCTGCGCTGCTCTTGCCGTAAGCGATGCTGTCGCCTGCAACGTACAGCGTTTTTCCCGCCAGCGGGCTGATGATCTGACCGCTGATGTCAAACACTTCCATTTTACCACCCCTTCTCGATGTAATCGTTCACCTTGTCGTCACTCAGCAGGCCTTTATACACTCTGCACTGATACAGCGTACCCAACCAGAACTGCTGCTTTTTGCTGCCGTCCGCGCTCTGCGCCGCACCGATCAGGAAGGTCTGGGGCACATCTATGATTGTGCCGTTTGTGGTTTTCCACTCCGTCAGCGGGCAGTAGGTACTGCCGCCGCGATATTTTCTGCCGTCGATCTGCACTGCATACCGCGTACGGGTCTTGAGGTGTTCGATGCTGTCTGACAGGGTCACGCCGCCGTAGTTGTAGTAGGCAAACTCGGTCTTATTGTTCAGCGGGCTGCTGGTGGAGTTGAAGCCGGGCAGATTGTCGGTATCGCCGGTCTCGGTCAGGCAGTGCAGGAAGGCAGGCCATGTGTTTGCATTAAAGTCGTCCCCCGCTTTCGCATCCACTAGGATCGTGTATTGCGGCGTCTCGGTGGAGGCGTGCTCCAGCAGCTTCAGGCCGGTGTCCAGTCCCTGGGTCAGCACGGTCTCGCCGGGCAGACTGTAGATCAGCTGTGCTGTCTCCACTACTTCCACCGTTACCGCGCAGCTTGCACTCTTACCGCCTGCTGTGGCAGTCACGGTGCAGTTACCTGCTTTGATGCCTGTTACCACGCCGTTTGTCACAGTGGCAAATCCGGTAGGCAGAACGCTCCACACCACCGCCCTGTCGGTTGCGTTCGCGGGCAGCACGGTGGCCGTCAGGGTCTTGCTCTCGCTCTCGTTCAGGGTCATGGTCACGGCGCTCAGGCTCACGCTCTGCACCGGAACTTCCTGTGCACTGCCGCCCCACTCTGCACGCAGAGCATTCAGGGTGGGCTGCATCGTGTCGGTCTTATAGGCTGCATTTTCAAACAGGTTCAGCAGCAGCGCCTTTGCGTTGGCGGTAAAGCCCTCGCCCGGGTCACCTTTTGCACCCGCCGGGCCGGGGTCGCCCTTTTCTCCCTTGTCGCCTTTTTCGCCCTGCGTTCCGGCAGCATTGGCAATGCCTGCTTCCATGTGGTTCAGCTGGGCGGCCGTCAGGGTCTGGCCGTCCACAAAATTCTGTTTTACGTAGCTCATTTGTTCCTCCCTAAGATCATTTTTCCAAGGATCGCCTGCCCCAGCACGGCAAAAACGTTCTCCTTCGGCGGCTGCGGGTTGTCCCACAGCGTCGCCAGACGGTCGCAGGCATCCATAGCTGCGTCATTGCCCGCCGCCAGCATGCGCAGTACTGTCAGCAGCGCCTGTTTTTCCGCGGTGGTAATACCGCTGCCTGTGCCCAGCAGCCCCACCAGCGCCTCCCACGCAGGCGTAGCCGGGGCAGGCATCGCGCCCTCTGCCGTGCCGCTGTTGGCGCATACTTTGCACCGCACATCAGCGCTGGTCACGGTGCGGCTGCCGTCCGTGCCCTCAAAGGTGAGGCAGCCCGCGCCGGGCACTGCCGTCACCGCCGCCGGTACGGTCAGGATTCCGTTTTCCACCAGCGTAGCCGCGCTTGCGCCGGGGGTGTGCCAGTGGGCGCACACGGTCAGCCCCTTCCACTCGCCCCGCTGCTCGATGCGCAGCCGGTAGTTGCCCCGGTTGCCCGCATACCCCAGCAGCAGCTGTCCGCCGGGCACCGCTGCCGCGCCGTTGCGTTCCAGCCGGATGGTCATCTCGTTCATGCTGCACCGCCCTTACACATACTGGTAGCCCTCCACGTTGAAGGGATAAGCGTTGTCATTGCTCGCCAGGTTTACATCGACCACGCCGATGTTCACCGTGCCGTTCGCAGCAAAACTCACCTTCACCAGTGCTTCGCCCTTGCAGTAAACGCCGTCCCGCAGATTGTAGGTGTTGCCGCCGCCCACTATGGCCACCGCCGTACCGCCCCGCACGATGCGGGTGCAGCCGTAGTCCGCAGCCGCCGCTGCGGCTACTCCGCCGGTGGTAGCGATCGTGGTACATTCCAGAGGGACCGCCATCCTTACCACAATATAATCCACCTCGTCCGGCACAGTCATCGTCTTGTTGCTTTTGCCCGCCGCACCGTCGCTTGTGTAGACAAGCTTTCCGTTCATGTCCGTCACTCCTCTCAGTTGATTCAGTTTTTCTGCCAGGCTAAAGCCCAGCACCGTGTCAAGGTTTTCCGCCGTCATTTCCAGTGTGCCGTCTGCGCTCACGGTCAGGCCCCGCCCCACCTTCACGCCGCCCAGCTGGTCCGCCGTAGCGGGCGGCAGGCTGTAAGGCGTGCCGAACTTGGCGTCGGCCTGCTCTTTGGTGTAGAAGCTGCCGGAATCCACCGCCTTGATGCTCTCCGCAAGCTGCTGCAGCTGGGCGTTGCCGCTCTGCTGCATGGCGGTGAGGATGGCGGTGTACTGGGCCAGCAGTGTCTCGGTGGGGATGCCGGTGACGCCGTCCCGCATGAGGCCGCAGACGGCCTCATCGGTGCGGGTGTCGGTGATGTCGGCGGAGGTGACCGCCGCCGACCCCGCCGGGACAGAGATCGTGCACAGGCCCAGCTCGTACTGGTTGTGGTTCTGCAGGATGTCGGGCGGCTGAGCGGCCACGGCAGGCGTGCCGGTCTTGAGTCGGATGGCGGTGAGGTTGGACGACGTATCAAACTGCAGCACCACACGATCCACCCGGTTGAGGGTGTTGTCGGCGTCGGGCACGGTCAGCACCGTGTCCTCCCGGCTGCAAACGGACACGCCTTTGAAGTCGTCGTAGTTGATCCAGGCAAGGCCCGGGGCAATGGTGATCTGCCGGGTGCCGGTGATGCTGACGGCGAAATTGCTGTCCTTTGCGTAGACGCCGGACGTGCGGGTGCACAGGTAGGTGGCTACATCTTCGGCACTGTAGGTCACGCCGTCCAGCGGATAGGTAATGATGCTCATGTGTTTTTCCTCCTGAGGATGGGGGTGCCGATCTCGGTACTGACCGTATTTTCACCCTTCTGAGACTGCAGGGTCACCGACGTGATGCGGGCCGCTGCCTGGATGTCGGTGCCGGGCAGGCTGGCCGCCACCACCTTGCCCACCGTCACGGGGCCGGTGGGGGTGAACTCAAAATTCTCCAGCCGGGTGTGCTTCGCCAGCTCCTGCTCGCCCAGCGTGCGCAGGGCGGCAAGGTACTCGCTCTGGGACTGGCCGTCCTCCTTTTTCTTGCTGGAGGCATCCAGCAGCATCTCCCGCCGGGCCGTCCCGGTGTTGTCGGTGGCCCCCACGGTCACCGTGCCGTCGGCCCCCACCACGGTGCAGATGTTCTTGTAGTCCGTGATGCTCTCGGTATAGGCCAGGTCGGTCAGGTTGCCGTACTGGGGCGCATAGCGGGCGTTGGGGTCCAGCTTGGGCCGGTACAGCTCAAACAGCAGCTTGTTCTGCTGCTGGTCGAACCGCACCCGGAAGCCGATGTCCAGCTCCTGGCACACCTGCTCTGCAATGCTCAGCAGGCTGCCGGGCTTGACCTCTCCGGCGTAGGCGTCGGCCAGACCGGCCGGGTCGCCCAGCTCCAGGCAGGGCCATGCGGCGGCCCCGGACACCAGACCACGCAGCGTGTCCTCCACGGCAAAGCTGCTCAGGGTGCCCGTGCTGACCCGCTCGTCGAGGATGCAGGCGGCGTCCTTGGTGTAGAGGACCAGCTTGTGATCGGCTTTCTGGGCCGACACGATGCGCATGAGCCGGTCGCTGCCGACCAGCCAGAGATAACGGTCCGGGCGGCAGAGGGCCTGCAGGGCGGTGGTGTCGTGGAGCTCCAGCTGAGCCCCCTGCACGTTGCTGTAGACGTTGTAGCGCTCCGGCCAGACCAGAGACAGCCAGCTCTCGATGCGGCCCAGCAGCTCCAGCCGGTCGTTATAGACGCAGAGGCTCTTGTACCCGGATGCCGTCAGGGCGGATGTGATCTCAGCCATTGGAACCCTCCGTGATGATCGTGGTAAATGCGGCATGCATGGTCAGCGACAGAAACAGCCAGCCGTCGCCGGAATCCGCCGTGCGCTGCCATGCCTGCGCCCCGTGGTATACCGTCCAGAGGGTGCTGCTGCCGTCCAGCAACGAAAGGACGTCGTAGCCTTTGCCGTCGATGACCCGCTCCACCCGGAGCTCGCCGTTTTCCCGGTAGACCTGCAGCTCGTCACCGTCCTGCAGGGTCGTGATGAAGCGCAGATATTCGCCGGTCTCCGGGTTGATAACGCCGGGGTTGACCACCTCGCCCCGGGCGGTCAGCGAGAGCTTCCAGCTCCGGGTGTCCAGACCGCTGTTGAGGATGCGGATGTAGCTGGCCTGTTCCCGGATGCCGTACTGATGCGAGGTGTAGCACACCGGCAGCCGGAACACGGGCGTTACCTTGATGGTGGCTGCCGTGGTCTTGGCCACACTGTGCCAGTAGGGGTTCGGGCAGTAGAGCTGGAAACTGAAGGTTGGCCACAGCACTGCCGGCGAAATGGCCGGGCAGCGCTGCACCTCGGCGTCACACCAGTATTTTCCGGCCACGGTCAGGCGGCCGGTGACGCCGGGAGCAAAAATGTCCCGCAGCTGGCGCTTGCAGTAGTCGGCGTTGCGCAGGATGCGCCCGGTGATGGTGCGGGTGACGCCGGAGATGCTCCGGCTGTCCACGGTGGCACCCACCTGCTGGTAGCCCTGGCTGGTCTCCAGCTCCACGGGCAGGTCGCCCAGCGGGTCGCAGCTCCACAGCACGCCGGCGGCATAGCCAAAAGCGAAGCTCTGGCCGGTGCCAGTGGTAAAAACAGCATCAAACACCCTGCAACACCGCCCTTCTCTGCTCATACTGCGCTTCACGCATCAGGTCGGCAGCCGTCTGCGCTTTGCTGTAAATGTACTGGTTGACCTCGATGTTGGGCCGCTGGGTGCGCTGCGGCAGGCTGCGGGGCTGCTCGTAGTCCCATAGGGTGCCGGAGGCCCCCACAGTGCTGCCCGCCGCGCTGCCGGAGCTGGTGTGCTTGCGCTTGAACGCCACGCCCAGCCCCACGGTGATGGCGGCAATGGCGGCCACCAGAGCCGCGCCGGCGGCGATCATGGCAATGCCCTGAGGCGTGCCGATGCCGGTGGGCAGCAGTGCTGCGCCGATGGCCTGCAGCATGCCCACAAAGGCAGAGCCAATGGTGGAGATGAGGGCGCCCAGGGCGCTGTAAATGGCCGGGAATGCCGACAGCAGTCCGCCGGACAGCGCCGTGCTGATGCTGGTGGCTGCAGCGCCAAGCGGAGCCTTGAGGGAGGCAAAGGTGCTGGTGAGAATCTGGGCCAGACTGCCGGCCTGATCCACGATGCTGCCAAATCCGCTGGTGACACCCTGGGCGATCTGCCCGCCGAGGTTCCACGCCCCCTGCGAGACGCCCTGCACGCCCTTGAGCAATACGCCGTTGATTTGCTGGATGAGGCTGGTGCCCAGCTTGTCGATCCATTGCTTGGCTTCCGGGGCAAGGCCGGTGTAGAGCGTAGACAGCACCCACTCGCCCACGCTCTTCCAGTCCTGTTTCTTGATGGCGGTCACCAGCGTGTCGAAGGTGCCCAGGATGCCCTTGTCGGCCTCTTCCTGCCAGCCTTTCAGCAGGCCGGAGAAGGTGTTGGCGCTGGCTTCCTTGATGGTCTCGGCGGTGGTCCTGGCCCCGTCTGCGGCAATGGTCTCCACCTGCTCTTTGGTCACCAGCATTCCGTTGACGATGTCGGTGCAGGTCTTGGTGATGATCTGCTTTTGCTGGGTCGTTTCATCGGTCAGCGTCTCGGTGACGGTCTGGGTGGAGGTCCTGACGCCGTCCACGACGGAATCAAAGGTCGAGGTGACCGTGTCCCGGACGGTGGCAGCGATCTCTTCATAGGTCTTCTGGGTCTGGGCCGTGGTCTTGCCGTGGTCGGTGACATACTTGGTGACAGTCTTGTAGTTTTTCACCACGCCGTTCACCATCTCCTTGCCGGATTCGGTCACGGTGCGGGTCAGCCGGTCATACTCCTCGCTGCCCTTGCGCAGGTGCTCGGTGAGCTCGGTGGTCTGGATGGTCACCTTGCCCAGGGCGTTGGTGGTGTCGGTGTGGCCTGCGTCCTGCAGGGACCACAGCAGGGTCTCGGCGGCCTGTGCGGCGGCCTTGGTCTTTTTGGCCGCCTTGGTGGCGGCGTCCCCGGACTTGGTATAGGCCGGGACGACCACCTCCGCCATGGACTGGGCGCTGTCGGCCACGTCGGCGTTGGCGTCCGCCCAGACGGAGGACCAGTCGTTCCCGCTGGCGGTTTTAGCAATGGTGGCACCTGCGGTGGCTGCGATGGCTCCTGCACCAACCGCACCGCCTTTGCCGGTGAGGCCGTTGATAAAGCTCTGGATAAGGTTCTTGCCCCACTGCACCGCCTGCGAGGGCAGGCTCTTGATCCAGGCAAGCGCACTGGAAAAGCCGCCCTTGAAGGCGTTCAGCAGGCTGGAGCCCATGCTCTTCACGCCATTGGCCACACCGGTGAGGATGGTCTTGCCGATGTTCAGCCAGTTGATGGCCGAGATGACCGACAGCACCGCCTCCAGGATCTTTTTCCAGTTGGCCAGCAGACTGGGCACGGTCTGTACAAGACCGGCGATCAGCTGCACGATGATGGACACGCCCTGCGCCAGGATCTTGGGCAGGTTATCGTTGATGACCCCGCAGATGTTGATGATGATGTCGGGCACATAGGCGATCAGATCCGGCAGACCGGCGATCAGACCGTTGAGCAGCTGGGTGATAAGGTTCAGACCGGCGTCCACAAAGCTGGCCGCGTTGTCCCGCAGCTGGTCCGTAAAGGCCAGCAGCTGCGGCAGAGCAGTGGAGAAGAACTCCGGGATGCCCTCGGTGAAGCCCTGTGCCAGGGAGCTGAGCAGCTCGGTGCCGGTCTGCAGGAGCTCCGGCACAAGGCTGTAAACGATTTCCGGAATGCCTGCCAGTACATTGCCGATCATGGGCAGCAGGTTATCCACAAGAAAGGTCTGTGCCGTGTCGGCCAGCGCCTGCAGCGGCTCGGTGAGGTCTGCGCCGGTGGACCAGTTGCCCATCACGTTTTCCGCCGCTGCCTTCATGGCGGCAAAGCTGCCGGTCAGGGTGGTGGCGGCTTCCTTTGCGGTGGTGCCGGTGATGTCCATCTCCTTCTGGATGACGTGGATGGCGCTGTACATGTCGGCTAGGTTGCCCAGGTCGTAGTGCACGCCAGAGATCTTCTCGGCGTCCTTCAGCAGGCGCTGCATCTCGGCCTGCGTGCCGCCGTAGCCCAGCTTGAGGTTGTCCAGCATGGTGTAATTCTGCTTGGCAAACCCCTGATAGGCGTTCTGGATGTCCTGCATGGAGGTGCCCATCTTGTTGGAGTTGTCGGCCATGTCCACCATAGCCATGTTGGCCAGATCGGCAGCCGCCTGGGTGTCCTGGCTCACGCTGGACAGCAGGCTGGCGGCAAAACTGGTGGTCTGCTCCATGTAGTCGTTGGCCGACAGGCCCACGGTCTTGTAGGCCTGGGCAGCGTAGGCCTTAACGGTGTCGGCGCTGTCCTTGAACAGCGTTTCCACACCGCCCAGGCTTTGCTGCAGCGCGCCGCCCAGGTTGATGGATTCCGAGATGATCTTGCCGATGCCGGCAGCCGCGATCACCTTTTTCAGGGTGCCCACCAGCTGGGCACCGAGGGACTGTCCGGCGGTGTCACCGGCTGCCGCAGGCTCCCCGCCCAGGGCTTCGGTGATCTTGCCCTGGATGCCCTCTGCCGAGGGCACGATCTGCACATACGCTTTTGCCAGCTCAATGCCGTCCGGCATGGTCATCCACCTCCTTTCAGGGCCGCAAGGGCGGCCTCAAACTCTTCCGGGCTGTCGTAGCTCTGCACGTCGGTATCGCTGTCCGCGGACAGGCCGTGCAGGCCTGCCAGCACAGAGGGCACCGTCCGGGTGTCGTTGCTCAGGCCCCACAGGATCTGCGTCAGGCGGTCGGCGGTGTAGGCTTGCAGCTCGATGTGCAGCGGCACGGTCTTGCCGCTGGCCTTCATCATGCTGCGGCTGTCCTCCGGCAGGCCGGCAGCAAGGGTAGCCGCCAGACGCAGCGGCAGGCTGCGCCAGTCCAGCACATGGTAATATTGCGCGAAATCGCAGATGAGCGCGTCCTCGTCCGATGCGATCAGTTCGGCGAGGATGCAGAGTTTTTTCCGGCGGAAAAGCTGGTCAGCAGCTCATTCAGGGCCTGGGCCACCGCCTGGGGCGGCACACGGCCCTTGTCGTTGCGCAGATGGTCATAGAGCTTCTTGCGGCCCTCGGTGCCCAGCAGGCGCTCGGTCAGGTGGCTCATGCTGAACACATTGCCGTCCTGCATCCCGGAAATGGCGTCGAACAGCTCCTGGTCCTCCAGAGCGTCGTCCTCCAGCTCGATGGAAAAACCGGATTCAGTCTTTGCAGTGATCATGCCTGCACCTCCTTGGTCTTGGCAGCGGCCTGGGTGGCGGCGGTGCCGCCCAGAATGTACTCGTAATGGGTGTTGCCCTGGGCATCCGGCACGGCGGTCAGGGTGGTGTTGTAACCCACGGCGCTCTTGGCGTAGGTGATATCGCCCACGGCGGTGACGGCGGCGTCCGGGATGACGATGCGCTTGACCGCCTTGTTCTTCATCACCATCTCAATGACCCAGCTGCAGTCGGCCTGCTCCTGGCTGTTGGCCTGCACGGTGATGCCGGTCTCCAGCGTGCCGGTGACGTTGCTGTCACCATACACGGACTTGAGCACCTCCACGTTCAGGGCCTCCAGCAGGGTGTACTGGAAAGTGTCGGGCTTCTCGGTCTGCTGGGTCAGCACGGTGTCGCCGCCCCAGGCAGTGGTGTTCTCGCTGGAGGGCGAGTTGCTGTTGGTCACGCCGTCCTCGGAGGCGTAGCCCAGGCACTTAAAAGCCTTGTCCAGTTCGGTCTTGGCGTCGGTGGGCAGCGGGGTGCCCAGCGGGGCACGCCAGATGGCACCGCCCACTTTGGGCTTGGCGGCGGTTACTTTGGTTGCGTCTGCCATGTGTAGTTCTCCTTTCACAGGTCAGTAATGAGTGATAGAAAAAACGGCCTGATAGCGGGGCCGTTTGCGGGTGGTGTCCGGGAAATTGTAGTCGGTGACAAGGTCGCAGGAGACCACTTCCGGCAGGGTGTCGGCAGCCTGCATGGCGGCCTTGATCTGCTCGTTGAGCTGGGCAGCACCTAAGGTGCCGTCATGGTCGCAGGCATTGTGGCCGTAGGACTGCACCGCCAGTGTGGCCGTGTAAATGCCCTCGTCGCAGTCGGAGCCGGTCTTTTCCAGGACACAAAAATTGCCGGAGGGGTTCTCCGGCACGGACATAAAGCAGGGAAAACCGTTTTCCCGCAGGTAATTCAGGATGATTTCTTCGATCATTTCAGGGCCTTTAAAATGGAATTGGTGTCGGCGTTCTCCTTGCGGGCGGCGTAGCTTTCCGCCCGCACTTCGGCCACGACACGGGTGGGTGCAGTGTAGTACACCGCTTCGTACCCGTCGCCCAGGCGGCTCTGGGCCGCAAAGGCAAGGCTGTTCAGGCCGTCGGCCAGCTCCTTACTTTTCAGCAGCTTGCCGACGCCCTTCTTGTTCAGCTTGATCTTGACGTTACTCAATGCGCTCCACCTGTACCTTCTTGTTCCAGTCCAGCGGCACAAGCGCCTCAATGTACTGGGTCACACCGCCATATACCCGCCACTTCTGTCCGAAGAACCCCACGGTGCAGCCCTCCCAGCGGTGAGCGTCGCCTTTCGGGATGCACAGCTCGTAGGCCACCCGGCGGCCCGTAAGCTGCAGGTCGGTGACCACGGCGGCATTGTCCACCGGCGTGATGAGCACATTTTCCACCGTGACCGGTGTTTCGGTGTAAACCGGGGCGTGAAAAGCATCCTCGCCGGTCTGGGTGCGCTCATAGAGGATGACGGGGATGCCCTTAATCAGAGCCATAGGGTTCGATCACTCCCATCCGCTGACGGCGCAGGCCCAGCCGGGCCAGCTCCGATTTTTTGATGAACAGGCCGCCGCCGGGCACCAGAAAGGACCCGGACGCCGAGTAGCCGCCGGCTGCCTGGGTGATCTGGGTCATAGGCTCCTGGTTCGTGCTGGTCATCAGGGTGCGGGCGGCCACATCCACGGCCACGCTCTTGGCCACCATGGCCAGCGCCGGGTCAGCGGCTACCAGTGCGGGCAGGTCTTTGCCTGCCTTGCGGGCCTCCACGTCCAGGCTGGCCGAAATGACATCCAGCAAGGAGAACGCCCTTGCCTGCTCGGCGGCAGTCATGGGACGCCACAGAGCGGTCATGTCCTCCACGGTGGCGTAGCTCATTCAGAGGCCTCCGGTTTCTCCTTGGCGGCAGCCTTGGGTTTGGCCGCCTTTTCTGCCTTGACGGGCTCCCAGTCCCCGCCGGAAACGCGGCAGGGCGTCTCGATCACAGCGCCGGTGCGCTTGTTGCGGTACAGCATGGCGTGTCCTCCTTAGGCGTTGGCCTTGATGTGGGCGAATGCGGACGGATCCAGGATGCCCCAGCCGATGTAGGCCTCGCCGCGCAGGTATACCTGGTTGTGGCCCTTCAGGTCACCCAGATCCGCATCGTTGTCGGGGTTGCCGTACTGGATCACCTCAATGGGCATCTCCTTGGCGTAGCCCCACTTGAAGCAGTTGGTGAAGTCGCCCACCAGCGCACGGTCCAGGCTGGAACCGGCGGACAGGTTGGAGGTGGATTCCACCCGCAGGCCGTTCACCTCGCCGGGGTTTGCGCCCCAGGCCAGCTGCGGGTACAGCTTGGCACCGTCGGTAGTGGTCTGGGCCGCCAGAGCGCTCTTGAAGCTGGGGGCCAGCACCATGCCGGTAACGTCCCGCTCCGCGCCCTGCACCAGGGCGATGGCGGCCTCCACGTTGGTGTCGGGCTTGTCGGAGGCGGCAATGGTCACGGCCTGGGTGACCTTGCTGTCAAAGTGGTTGGTGCCGATGACGCCGGACGCAGAGCCGGTGCGGGGGTTGATGCCGTGGAAGGCCATGAGGTCCAGACCCTTGGCCACCTTCTTGGCAAAGCCGTCCGCAAAGGCGCTCAGAACGTCCATCTGGGCGTCCTCGGAAGCGTACAGGAACTCGTCGGACACGCGTGCACCATACTCGATCTTGATGGGCACGATGGTGATGGGCTCCACGGTCATGCCGCCCTTGCCCTTGGCACCGTTTTCTGCCACGATGTCCACTTCCTTGTCCAGCGTGAAGGTGAATTCCTTCTGGCCGTTGAAGGCGATGGGCGTTGCGCCGCAGAGCTTGGCCAGCGCGGACGCGCCGGTGGTTTTCTGGATAAAGCCGGGGATCAGCTCCTCCGGGAACAGGGAGCCTTTGCTCAGAATATCTGCCATGATGTGTTCTCCTTTACTCGTTGTTCATCAGCTGGTTTGCGAAACTGCGCCAGGCGGCCTTTTTGCCGCTGCCGCTGGGGTCGGGGTCGCCGCGCAGGGGTGCGGGCGGGGTCTTGGGCTTGATCAGCTGCAGCAGGTTCTGGGCGTCCTTGCGGATGTCCTCCTCCTTGGAGCCGGTCAGGCGGCCCGCCAGGTCGAACGGCAGGCCCACCTCATGGGCAACGCGGGTCTTGAGCGCGTCCGTCTCGTAGGTCTGGCAGCGGGTGTTCAGCTCCGCCACCTGCCCGGCGAGGGCCTCGTTCTGGGCCTTGAGGTCGTTGTAGTCGGCGTAAGGGGCCAGCCTGTCAGCGACAGCGGCCTCAAACGCCTCCTGCGTGGTAATGGGTTCAAATGCTTCTGCCATGGAATACCCTCCTTTATGGCAACAAAAAAACAGGCCCGGGTGGCCTGTTAATAGCGGATGCGCTGCCGGCGCTTGCCCTTGCCCTCGGCGCACTGCCAGTGGGCCAGGATCACGCTGTCCAGCAGCTCGATGTGGCCGCCCTCGGTCAGAGAGCGGTAACCGAAGCCGCCGTTGGAGCCGATGGCCCGCTTTTCGCAGTTGGAAGCAGCCTGCGCAAGGCCGGGCTGGCCGGCATGGCACAGGGCTTGCGCAAAAAGGGCCTGCTCGAAGGCGGCGTTGGCGGTGATGACCTGCTTGACCGTGGGCAGCACGGGGGACCTGAGGTGGGCGGCCTTCATGGCGTCGGCCAGAAGCTGCTGCCCGCTGGCCCCGTCCACCGCCACGGCGGCTAGGTCGGCTTTGGATAGAAAATCAAGAAGCCACCCGCTGCCGTCCCGGGTAGGATGGCAGCCGATGGCTTCCACGAAGATAGCGTTGTCTTTGGTGCGGCACGCAACGGCCAGCGCACAGCTGGTGCCGTCGGTGCTGAACTTGATGCCGGCATACAGCTTGCCGGTGAGCTTGGGCAGGGTGTCGGTTTTCAGTTCGTCCCACTCTGCCCGGCTGATGGCCGATTTGAGGTTGTACCGAAGCCACAGCCCCAGACGCTGGATGTTGAAGTCGATGGGGTCATCGCCGATCTCATCCGCCACACTGCGCTCGGTGAAGATGGTGCCGAGGCTGGGGTTCGTCTGATACCAGGCCTCCACGTCGTGGGGGTCGGTCTGCTGCTCCACGCTCCACTCGGCCCAGCCGGTGTTCTGCGTGTCGCCCCGCAGGGCGGCGTTGCGCATTTTGAGGAACACCGTACCGGAGGACACCGGCGTGGGCGGGGTGCCGCAGAACAGGGTCTGCGGGTTCTCGCTGTCAGTGACCACATACTTCAGGGCACTGGCCTGATCGTCGGTGTACTCCTGGGCCTCGTCGATGACCAGCAGGTCAAAGCCCTCGCCCAGGCCGCCCTTGGAGGAGCGGGTGCGGAACTCGATGCGGCCCTCGCCCTCTTCCAGCTGGATGTGCTCCCGGCCCACGGCCTGAATGGATTTATAGGGGATCTTGGCCTTGTCCAGCAGGTGGCACAACCGCTCCCAGGCGGCCCGGGAGGTGGTGGTGCGGTGGGCGGTGTGCAGGATGCTCTCGCCCTGCTGCAGGCCGTACAGCTCCCGGATGGCGGCGATCTCGTTCTTGCCGTTGCGGCGGGGCACGGCATAGCCGAACTTGGTATGCACCCACAGATCCTCCTCGTTGCGGGCAAGGATGTCATACAGCAGCAGCTCCTGCCACTGCTGGGCGATGCGCCCGGTGGAGTTGTACAGGTCGATGGCGTCCTGGCCGAAGGTTTTGGTGTAGGGCAGCACCACGGCAGCGGTGGGCGTCTGACGCCCCAGCCTTGCCGGGGCTGTCTGTTTTCGCGTCCGCGGCATGGTGGGCTGGGTTCCTCCTTTGCATGAAAATGATGGCACCGTTTACTGGAATCGAACCAGTGACCTGTGGTTTTGGAGACCACGGCTCTGCCAACATGAGCTAAAACGGCATGAAAAAACCACTGTTGTGCCTTTTTGAGGGCATACAGTGGTTAAACTAGGATATTCCGTGGATGAAAGTTTACTTTTTGGCAGAGACCTTGCACTCTTCCGGGTACAATTTTTGGTATTCGGGATATAAAAAATGGCTGGTATTCAGGACGGCGTCCGGGCAATCGTGGCGCTTTCCGAAACGAAGATCATCGGGGGGAGTTCCTAACTTTTTGCATTTGCCCGGTCCATCCCGGTGAATACAGACATTGCATTCCGGGATACAGACCGGCACGCTGTAAAGTGGAGCACGGAACCCCATGCTGATATCCTCTTCACGCAAAAATTTAGACATTTTGGAGCACCTCGATCTCTAAAAAATATCGGTCGTCTTTTCTACCAACATCCAGCACACGATACTGCATCCCACGGGCAAACAGGACTTCGTCCTGACTTTTGAATTTGGGAAGCGCTACAGGCTGAAGGAACTGGCAGCCCTTATATCCTGCCGGAACATGCAGCTGAATCAGCGTGTCACGGCCCGGAAGATGCAGATTCTGAAAACTGGTTGATATAAATATCGGAAATTCCGGTGTGAGATCCACAAGGTCTTGCAGATCCTGCAGGGTCGGATTTTTGGGAAGCCCGAACCCTAGAAAAGAAAGCGCTGTGTTCCGGTACAGGGTGACGCTCTGCGGCATCACGCCGGAAGCCAGCGCGTTATCCAATGCGGAAATGGTCTCCTGGATCTGCGGTGTGATTTTTCCGTTCCGGATGGCAAAGTTCACACGGGTCGCCGTAAAGCCGGTATACTGCCGGAGAGCCTCCTGTGCGGTTTCCGGCAGACTAAGCACCTGCTCGGACATTGCGGCCTTGATGGCCTTGATCTCAGGTGAATCGACCGGCGGCAGCCCAATCTGTTTTCGTGCTTCTATCTTAGCAGAATCGTCTCGGTTTGTCGATGGGTTTTGAATCTTTTGAATGCGTGCCTGCCGGGCGTCCTCATCCTCCGTCCACGTCTTGTTCCACACGTTCTGCCGCCTGCCCTCGCCGGGGTCATATTCCACCCGGCAGCGGCAGCGCTCGTGGCGGCGGTAAACGTCTTTGGGCACACGGGGGTAATCGTAAGTGCCGGCCAGCGCACTGCACCATTTGCAGCAGTGGCTCTCGGCGGTGCGGATGACACGGGGCCGCAGCCCGGCCTTGCCCTGAAAATCCACGTTGCGTTTCAGGGTGTCGTCCACCACCATGCGGGAGAAGGTACGCACCGGCTCGTCCAGTGCCCACGCCACATCCGAAAACTGCTCCGCCGTGGACACCTTGTTCAGCAGGTCGTCCACAGCGTCTGTGGGCAGCACGGCCCGCTGCGGGGCAATGCCGAGATTTGCCTGCTGGTTCAGTGCCTGCTGCACGGCAGCGGAAGCGTCCGCCACCAGCAGGTGCTCCTCTTCCAGCAGGGGGCGCACCACCCGGTCGGCAATGTTCCAGTACAGCCTGCCGTCCGGCAGGGCGTCGGCGGTCAGGTTGCGGCGGAAGGCCTCGGCCAGGGCGCTGCCCACAAGCTCGGCGTAATCCGCAGCGGCAGCGTAGGTGTCGGCGGCGGGCTTTGCGTCGCCCAGCAGCGCCCGGAAGTCGGCCCGGATGCGCTCCAGCAGCTCCGGGGCAATGTCCTTGTCGGCCATGGGTGCCTCCTCAGCTCTCGGAGCGGATGCCGGTCAGGTCCCGCAGGTTCTCCGCACCGAAATAACCGGGGATGGCCGTGTTGATCTTGCCCACGGCGTCCCCGATGCCGGACAGGGTGGCGGCGTCCGGCTCGAACACCGGCTCCCACACCGGGCGGGTGAGGTAGAGCTGCTGACGCTGGTAGGCGATGCCGTCCCGCATGCAGGCGGCCAGATACCCGGCGTTCAGGAAGCCGCTGCCAAAGGTGCGCTGTGCCTTGCGGGCCGCCAGGCGCAGGCTCTCGTGGCTGGACTTGATGGCCTCGGCGCTGGAGGGGTTGTCGGTGACGAAGCCCAGATCATCCAGCGTCAGGCCGGTCTCGCCTGCAAACAGGGCGGCAAATGTGCGCAGCTGCTCGGTGTAGGGGCTCATGCTCTGCTGGGTGAACTGGCCCACCACCGGCTTGTCGCCGTCCTCGTCCTTGGTGAATTCCAGAAAACTGGAGATGGTGGCCTTCCACTTGTCCATCTGCTCGGCGTCGTTGGAGGTGCCCAGCACATATTTCTGCGGGAAGGAATAGAACTCGGCGCTGATCTCGCTGCGCTTGAGGGTGCGCAGGGCACCCTGCTGCAGGCCCATGCAGGCACGGGAGATGCGGCTGTGGCCAAAGGGCCGCTTGGCATCCGGGCGGTATACGACGGGCACCAGCAGCGGGGCCGGTGCGAGGTTTGGCACCTGATACGGCTTTTGGCCGTCGGGGTAATACCAGGTGCTGTCCGCCGTGAAGTAGGCCTCCAGCAGGGGCTTGTCCGTCTCCGGGTCACGGGACAGCACGGCATATCCTTCCGTGAGCAGGCCGGTCACCTCGTCCAGGATGCCGGTGGCGTTGCCGCCGTCGATGACCTGCAGCCGGGGGTAGCCGCTGCCGTCCGGGCTGATGTACAGAAAGCAGCAGCTGGAAATGAGGGCCGACAGCACGGCACTGTCAAACAGGGTGTCTGCGTTGTTCATCTGGTAGATGGAGTTCAGGTCAAAGTTATCATCCCGGAACTCCCGCCAGAACAGCCGGTCGGCCAGAGCGTCCACAGCTTTCCCGCACCAGCCCAGCGTCTCGCTGAAAAAGCGGAACTCATCCGGGGTGACCTTGCCAAAGTCCTTTACGGCGTTCTTCATCTCGTAATACTTGTAGCGGGTCAGCACTCGGCTGCGCTTCTGGTTCAGGCGGCGGCGCAGATAGGCCATGCCTTTCAGGTCGGTCATGGGCGGTGGATTCTCCTTTCACGAGAAAATATTCACAGTACGGTCTGGGAAGGTCAGAGGGCCCCCTGGGAGGGGGATGCCCCCCGTCCCTGCGTGCGTGTCCCGGCGGCGCTGCGGGCCGTCTCAGCGGCTGCGGTACGCCGTCCAGTCGGTGCTCAGCGGCAGGGCCATGGAGGCATCTGCATCCGGCTCCGTCTGCTGCTCCACAGGCGTAAACAGCTTGTCGCTCTTCTGCCGGTTGCACCAGAAATGCGCCAGCTGCAGGTTGGCGAGGTCGCTGGGGTGGCCGCCCTTGGCCACCGGAATGATGTGGTCGATGCACGGCGAAAGCGGATGCGGAAATTTGTAGCTGAAATCCACAGGCTTGCCGCAGATGCCGCACACGGTCTGGGTGGCGTAGATCTTTTTCTTGTTGCGTTCAAACGCCAGCCGGTGGGTGCCGTCCCGATCCGGGCGTGCAACAGTCTTTGCCATGGGCAGCTCCTTGGGGTGTGCTGCCTGCCGGTCTCCTCAAGGGGGAGGAGGCCTTTTGCAGGCAGGGGGTGTTTTGAAAGGCCGGGGTACAAAATGACCCCGGGGGTCTTTGCAGGCCCCGGGGGTATGAAAAAAGCCGCCCCTGCGGACGGCGAAAAATATCAAAAAAGGCCCGGCTGGTACATTCAGGCTGTTGGGTGAGTAAATGTGTGTTCCCCTGTCGCAGCCGGGCAGCACAAAGCCCGCAGGATTGAAGGGAGTAAGGGACCTTTCCTGCGGGCTCTTGCGATGATACTATTTTATCATGAAATCAAAGACATGTCACTGACGTCGTACTGACGTTTTACTGACATCTGTCACAGTTCCAAAGCATCCACACCTTTACGGTGATGACGGTAAACCTGCCGTACACAGATGCTCATCTTCTGTGCAATCTGCTCCCAGTCCTGAAAGCGGAGATACTTCAGCCGCAGGACCTCGTAATCCTTCGGGTCGTCCACATCCTCCAGTCGGGCCATAAGTTCGGCGTGGAGATCATCACACAGCATGATCTGTGCATTCAAGGCTTTCTCGGCTCGTTCAATACGTTCTACAGTTCGTGCCAGACTCTGCCCATCACCGCTGCCGCCCGGCATTCCGGTCAGTTGCTGCGTGGTACAACCGGTGTCACGTTCTGCTTCATCTAAATCATCTCGCAGGTGCTTGGCCTTTACCATAGCGTCCCCGTACCGACTGAGCCAGCGTCTTTTCTCTTCGTAGGTCATGCCAGCTCCTCCACCCGGACGAACACCCCACAGGGGTCCGACCAGAACTTCTCCACGATCTCGCTGCACACCTGGGCATCGTCGTCCCAGAAGTGCAGGCGGGTCATCTCATCCTTGAGGGCCTTTTCCAGGTTGTCGGTGTCGGGTTTGCTGGTGCGCCACTCGCCGCTGCGGCGCTTGCCCTCGGTGGGGAAGCACCACTTGACCAGCAGCCGTACCGGCTGGCCTGCTGGGATGGGCGCTTTGGGCGCATGGGGCGCGAGATAGGCATGGAGCTTTGCGCGGGTGGCTTTGAGTTCCGGGCTGTCGTGCAGCACGGCGCAGGGCTTGCCGCCCTTCATGTAAGCGTGCAGCTGCTTTGCGTTGTGGGTGGTGGTGGGCGGCTGCATGGGGATAAAGAATTGCGTGTACATGGGGTTCACCTCGTTTTTCTTTTTTCAGTTCAGGCCAACGTGATGGGGAGGGTTCCCCGGATGGATGGGGGCTGTGCACGCCCCATCCTCCGGGATCCCCATCACACACGGACGGATTATGCTTATTATATATAGGCATTTTCCGTCCCGGATCCGTAGGAAAATGCGGCATTTTCCGAAATCCGGAAGCAGGACGCGGACGGATTATGCGGGCATTTTACCGTTTTTGTACGTTGCGTAAAACAAAATATTGCAATTTGTAATCATCCGTTGGAACCGGGTTCTTTGCGGCCCACGTCGGTGCCGTCGATCCAGTAACCGCCGTCGGCTTTCAGGCGGCGGCGCACGGTGTCCGGCTTCAGGCCCATATACTCGGCCATGGCGTAGACAGTGACCTTGCCGTCCATCGTGCAGGATTCGTAGGCGGTGGACAGCTCCACAGACTTGTTCTTGGCCAGCTTCTCCCGGCTGCCCCAGCGCTTTTCCGCGCCGCGTGCGGCAAAGCCCTTGACGTCTCCGTCCGGCTGGAGATCCTCCAGCAGGCCGCTGTCCGGCTTGTGCACCGGGTAGTCAAACCAGAGGTTCACCGGGTCAAAGCGGGCGAACTCGCGGAGCGTGCCCTCGATGCGCCAGGCAGTCATGCCGTCGGCTTTTTTCTCGGCGGCAGCCACCTCGGCGTCGATGGCCCGCAGGTCGGCAAGGCCAAGGTTCTCTTTGGCGATGGTCAGCATGCGGGTGCGGCTGAGGGCATCGTCCGGGCCGTAGGCATCGGCATGGCCGCGCTTATCCAGCATGGCCTTGATGACCCGGCAGGCGGCCTTGTTGTGCAGCTGCTGGCGGATAGCATCGGTTGGCACCAGTTCGGTCATGTCCAGCATGGCGTCCGGGTCACGGGCGAACACGCCGGAACCGGACGCACGGTCCATGCTGCGCTTGCCGCCCTGGGCACCTTTGCTGTGGTGATGGCAGTAGATCACGGCGCAGTCCAGTGCGCGGCACACAAGGTCAAACTGGTTGCAGAACTTGGCCATCTGGTCGGCGCTGTTCTCGTCGCCGGTGATTACCTTATAAATGGGGTCCAGCACCACGGCCATGTAGCCCTTTTTCTGGGCCCGGCGGATGAGCTTGGGGGCCAGCTTGTCCATGGGCACGGACGCACCGCGCAGGTTCCAGATGTCAATGTTTTTCAGGTGCTCCGGCGGCAGGCCCATGGCGGTGTACACATCCTTGAAGCGGTGCAGGCAGGAGGCCCGATCCAGCTCCAGATTGATGTACAGCACCTTGCCCTGGGCGCAGGAGAACTGGCCCAGCCACGGCTTGCCCTCGGCAATGGCGATGCACAGCTCGATGAGGGCAAAGCTCTTGCCGGCCTTGCTGGGGCCCGCCAGAAGCATCTTGTGCCCTTTGCGCAGCACCCCGAAGATGAGCGGGTCTGCCAGCGGGGGCAGGTGCTCCCAGTCGGCGGCGAGGTTCTCGGTGTCCGGTAGGTCGTCGGTCTCGGCTTCCAGCCAGTCCACCCACTCGTCCCAGCAGCTCTTGCCGAAATTGGTCTCCAGAAGCACCTGCCGCTTGTCGCCGCGCAGGATGCCGGGCATCCGGCTCAGGCGGCTGGGGTTGCGGTTCTGCTGGTCGAGGGTCAGGCCGTTTTTCTGGCAGGCAGCGTAGAGGTAATCCACCCGCTTGCGGTACTCGGCATAGTCCGGGGCGTCCACCTTGACGATGGCGTGGACGCTCTTGCCGCCGGAGTACACCAGCGCGGCGCAGGGCAGCTCCAGCTGCTTGATGATGGCCTGCTGCTTGCCCAGCTCCATGTTATCGCACTCCACAAGGGCGTAGCGGTAGGCGGTGACGTTGGCGTCCTTGCGGCCTGTGCCGTCCACGGGGTTGAAGCAGATCCAGGCACCCACCTCCGGGTCCCAGTCGCCTAGCACCTTGCCGAGATCCCCGCCGCAGGTGCCCAGTTCGGCAAGGAGCTGCCCGGCGGTGCGGGTCCAGCTGCCCTTGGCCGGGCGGCGTTTGTCGTCGGCCATGAAACTCTCGGTGACATAGGCCACATACTCGTCCTCTTCAAACAGGGCCTGCAGGTAGCGCCTGAGCTGGTCCACAGGGTCCCACTGTTCCGGCAGGGCGAGATCGTGGGCTTCCACCCAACGGGGGTCTACCAGCTGGCCGTCTGTGTGGTTCGTCCCGGCGGAGATGTCGTCGTTCCAGTCCAGTGCATGGCCGGCAGGGCCTCTCCATCCGCTGGAATAGGCCAGCTGAAAGATACTGCTGGCCGTGACGGGGCTGCCCCCGCCGCCGTGGAAACTGGCCCACTTCTTGGCGCACTCGCCTTTGTGGTAGCGGCCCCCGTCCCGGGCGCTCCACTGTTCCCATGCTTCCACGGGCAGGCCGGCTTCCTTCAGGCCCATGCCCACCAGGATCCATTCGTCGTAGGTCAGGGCGGACGGGCTGAGAAAATCCAGCGCTTCTTTGAGTTCATTCGCATTGTCCATTCACGTTACCATCCAAAATCAAAAGGACTGTCTGCAGCAGGCGGCTCCGCAGCGGGGGTATAGGTGCGGGGGTTCACGCCCTTGGGCACGCCGCGCCAGCCCTGAGCCGCTATGCGATCGATCATGTGGCGGGCGGCCTCAAAGCTCCAGGTGCCCACATGCTGGAACCCGTACTTTTCCAGACAGCGGATCTGTTTGGGCGTGGTCAGGCCCTCGTCCCGGCGCTTGTTCAGGCGGTCCAGCAGCAGGGCGGCCTTGCCGGCGGATTCCACTGCGTCCGGCAGGATGCCCAGCTTTTCCAGCGCGGCGGTCTGTTGCTCGCTGGGCGGCCCGGCTTCCCACCCGAAGGTGGGCACATAGCCGGACAAGTCCTCGGCCTGGATGCTCATCTCGTACTGCAGCGGGTCCACCAGCTTTGCCTTTTTGCGGCGCTGCTCGGCCAATTGCTTTGCAAGGGCTTCTTCCCGCTGGGCCACCACGTCCTCGCTGGCCTGTGCGGCGGCCTGCTCGATGTCCTCAGGGCAGCCGCTTTCGGCCAGCGTCTCGGTCATCTGTCGGGCCACGGCGCGGTCCTCACAGACCAGATCCGCCGGGCGGCACAGCTCGTGCTTGTCGGTCATCCACAAAAAATCAAGGAGCAGCAGGTCGGTCTTGCCCGGGGAGAGCCGGGTGCCGCGTCCCACCATCTGGCTGTACAGGCTGCGCACCTTGGTGGGCCGCAGCACCACCACGCAGTCCACGGACGGGCAGTCCCAGCCCTCGGTGAGCAGCATGGAGTTGCACAGCACGTTGTACTTGCCGGCGTCGAAGTCGGCCAGCACCTGCCTGCGGTCGTCGCTCTGGCCGTTGACCTCCGCCGCGCGGAAGCCGTGGGCGTTGAGCAGGTCCCGGAACTTCTGGCTGGTCTTGATCAGCGGCAGGAACACCACCGTTTTGCGGCTCTTGCAGCGCCGAGCCATTTCGGCGGCGATCTGCTCCAAATACGGATCAAGGGCTGTGCCCAGGTCGCCCACGGCGTAGTCGCCGCCGCTCATGGTCACGGATGTAATATCCAGCTGCAGCGGGATGGTCTGGGCCATGATCTTGCACAGATAGCCCTCCTTGATGGCGTCGGTCAGCTTGTACTCAAAGGCCAGGCTGTCGAACACCTCGCCCAGATTGCGCATGTCGCCGCGGTCCGGCGTGGCGGTGACGCCAAGCACCTTGGCCCCGCTGAAGTAGTCCAGGATGCGGCGGTAACCGTCGGTGATGGCGTGGTGGGCCTCGTCGATGATGATGGTGCCGAAATAATCCTGCGGGAAGCGTTCCAGCCGGGCGGTGCGCTGCAGGGTCTGCACGCTGCCCACCACCACCCGGAACCAGCTGTCCAGGCAGGTGGATTCGGCCTTTTCCACGGCGCTGACAAGGCCGGTGGAACGCTGCAGCTTGTCGGCAGCCTGTTCCAGCAGCTCGCCCCGGTGCGCCAGAATGAGCACCCGGTCGCCGGCACGCACCTGATCGGCAGCCACCGACGCAAACACAATGGTTTTGCCGGTGCCGGTGGGCAGCACCAGCAGGGTGCGGGTGTGGCCGGCGTCCCACTCGGCGTGGATGCGGTCACGGGCCTGCTGCTGGTAGGGTCTCAGTTCCTGCCCCATCAGAATGCCCCCTGCGTCCAGCCCTGCGAGGGTGCCGCCTTGGGTGCCGGGGGCGGCAGGAAGCGCTGCACCTCGTTGCTCTGGCCGGTCTCACCGGCGTGAGGGCCGCTCTGTTTGGTGTACTCCCGGACGCCCAGCTTGCAGATGCCCTTGGCACCTACCACCTCGTTCCAGCGGGGGCGGAAGGTTTCGCCCCGCTTGCACTGGCCGATGCTCTCAAAGAACGCGCCCAGCAGACCCTGGGTCTTGGTATGCAGGTACAGGCGGTGGGTCACGGTGGTGTCGCCCTTGGCCCCGCCATAAATGCGCAGGGTCAGTTTTGCCATGGAGCAGGGCGGCAGCTTGGCCCCGCCCTCATAGCGGGCACGCTCCATGCCGGTGACCTCAAAGGGGTAATCCCCCTCCGGCAGCAGCACGAATTCCTGCTGCTCGTTGGTAAACTCGTCATCCCAACCCAAAGCGAAACCTTCGTTGTTCATCTCGTTCATAATGCTTCTCCTTTATTTAATGTACGTTAAAACGGCAGGTCACGGCTGTCCAGAACCATCTGCAGCACCTGCGGCCATGCGGCGATCAGGCAGCCCTCCACAAAATCCATGGGGTAGTCCTTGATGGGCATATCCTCCGGGAAGTAGCCCCGCTCGCCCACTACATGCTGCAGCTCTTCCGGGGTCACGTTGTTGGCACTCATCAGGGAAGCCAGCTTTTCCGGCACACCCAACGCGATCAGATCCGGCGTGAGCAGAGCGCGGGGCACTTCCTCGCGGGGCGGTTCCGGCTGCGGTGCGGGGCTGGGCAGGATGTCGGCATCCGGCTGATGTTTGGGCTGCGGGGCAGGAGCCGGGGCGTGCTGCACCGGCGTCTGGGTAGCTGCCGGTGCGCTGCCGCCGGGCAGGCAGTGGGCAATGCTGGCGTAATCAAAGGGCACCTCCTCCGGCAGGTCAAAGCGGTTCTTGGCGTCCCAGCAGGCGTGGTGGGTGGTGTACAGCACCCGCTTGCCGCCGCTGGCCTTGTTCTTGGCGTTTGGGCCGCTGCCGGCCTTTTCCACCACCGTTTTGTAGTTGGCGAACAGCAGCATATCGCACCACTCCTGCAGCAGCGGGGCCACCTGCTTGCTGGTTTTCATGCCCCAGCGGTCGTAGTTGCCCACGGCGTCCGGCTGCTCAAACTTGGTGATGGCGGCATGGGCCAGCACCACCACATTGTGGCCGGCGTTCAGCACCTCTTCCAGGGCATCCAGCAGCTTGCTGAACTCCTCCTTGACGTAGGTGTAGCCCTTACCGTAGCCAAAATCTTCGATGCCGTTGACCTTGGCACGGGCGCACACCGCCTGGATGCACAGGCGCTCGGCCCAGTCGGCTGTGTCGATGACCAGCGTGCTGCAGGGCACGTTGCCTTTGCGCACCTCGGCCACCTCGTCCAGCAGCATGGCCCAGCTGGTGGGCTGGGGCAGGCGGGCCACGTTCAGGCGCTTGGTGCCGCCCTCGGTGTCGATGAACACAGGGCTCGGGAAGTGGGAGGCAAAGGTGCTTTTGCCGATGCCCTCCGGGCCGTACAGCACGGTTTTGACGGGGGCGGTCTGGATGCCGCTGGTGACTGCATACTTGCTCATTTAAAACGCTCCTTTCGTCCAGCTCCGGGGCTGGGGCTTCTCTTCGGGCGGCACGGCGTCCTTGACCATGCCGTCCTCAATGATGATCTGGCACTCACTGCCGGTGGAAACGCGGGTAGCAATGGCCTGCAGGCCCTCGGCTTCCAGCCAGGCGGAAAACTCCTGCAGGGTGGTCATGTCCATCTGCTCCAGCTTGTCCAGCAGAACAAAGCCGCAGTCCGGGTTCAGCCGGCGCACGATGGCGGCGGCCACCCGCAGCTGGTCACTGCCGGACATATCCCGCCAGTGCTTGCCTTTGTAAGTAAGGACGCCGTCCTCCACGCTCAGCCCCGGCAGCGGCAGGTCTGCGCCGTTCAGCAGGGCCATGCGGTCGGCACGCTTCTGCTGGATGGATTCGGTCAGGCGGTCGTACTCGCTGGCGTACTGGGCGGCTTCGTCCTCAGCCCGGGATTTTTCCAGGTTGGCCCGCACCTTGCGGTTGGTCTCCTCAATGTCCCGGATGGAGGCTTCCAGCTCGGCGGTGGATTCGTCTTGCAGCTGGGAGACGGTCTTTCTTGCAGTTTCCCGCTGATTGAACAACTTGGTGTGCTTGGCGTCCAGTTCATCTGCCAGCTGCTGCAGTGTGGCAATGCGTTCCCGGGTGCGCTTCAGCTCGTCCACACACTGCTGCACCTGCTGTTCAAGCTCTGCATACTGGGCCCGCAGGCGCTGGTTCTCGCCATTCCGGGCCAGAATGTCCTGCTGCTGGCGGATGAGCTCGGAGGCGCTCACCGGCTCGTCCGGGGCTTCCGGGTAAGAGACCAGTTCCTCGGCAAAGTGCTTTTTCTGGGCGGCCAGCTGACCGGTGAAGGTGCGCTTGTCGTACAGGCCCTTGATCTCCAGATCCCGGGTGTGCAGCTCGGCCCCAATGCCGATGATGCGCAGCAGGATGTCAGCCTTTTCCTTGTCGCTGGCGTCCATGAAGCGGGGCAGATCGAGGGCCAGCGGCTCCACAAAGGCGTTGAGCAGCTGCTGGCCGCTGCGGCGGCCCGTGGGGTCGGTGACGGTCAGGCTGGCATTTTTGCCCTTGCGCTCCACCACCACGCCGTTGGACAGTGTGACCTTGAGGTGAGCAGGGGCGACCGCCCCGTCCCGCTGTGCGGCAGTGGGGCGGAAGCGCTCCCCGCCCAGCGCCCACGCTAGCGCGTCCAGCACGCTGGTCTTGCCCTGATTGTTGTTGCCGCCCACGAGGGTGAGCCCGGTGGGCGACGGGGTGAGCGCAACGGCCTTGATGCGCTTGACGTTCTCGGCTTCCAGCGCCGTGATCTTTACAGACATTGTGATACCTCCCCTTGAATTTGTCCCAGTGTACGGATGAGCTGATTGGCGACGGCTTCCCGCTGCTCCTGCGGCAGCTTGCGGAGGGACGGAATCACCATTTTGCCGATGTTCTGGAAAGAACGGTCGGCCAAAAGTACGTTGTCATAGGAGCTGTGGGCATCCTGTTCGGTGCCGGAAGAAGCCTGTTCCAGCTGCGCCCGCAGCTCGGCGGTCATCTCGGCGGCCATCTGGTACGCCTTTTCTCCGGCACGCCTGTCCACCTCTTCTTCGTCCACCACCGCGGTGATGGGCTGGCTTTTCAGGGCGTCGTTCTCGGCCTTGAGCTTATCACCCCGGAGCTTGGCGGCCTCGGCCACCTGCCGGGAGCCTGCCAGTTGGTTCTCCGCGTCCTTGGCGCGGGCTTCGGCCCTGTCGCGCTCAGCTTCAGCTTTCTGGCGCTGGAGGTTGGCCGCAATGCGGCTCTCGTCTGCATCGTGGTAGCTCTGCTGGAGCTTGGCGTTCTGCTCGGTCAGGCCCTGAACATCCGCAAGGGCGGCATCCCGCTGGGCTTCGACATCTTGGATGTGGCTTTCCGCCCAAGCAGCCCGATTCTGGGCACCCAGCAGCTTGTCCCGCTCAGCCTCGGCAGCATCGGCCCGCTCTTTCTCGGCTTTGATCTGGGCCAGCAGGTCCTGATACTCCTTGTTCGTGGAAACCTCACCGTTCTTGACCTTCTCCACCAGCTCTGCCGGAGCGCTGGGCTTTGCCACGGCATACAGCAGGGTCGGCGGCAGGGCTTCCAGAATGGCCCGCTGGCGGGGGCTGCTGCCGTCCATCAGGGCAGAGACCTGCAGCAGGTTGTAGGCGGTTGACTTGGTGATGCCGATAGAGCAGCACCATGCCCGGAACGTATCATCTTTTTTTGCGAACTGGCCGTTGTCCAATTGTTGGACAACGGTGCCACACAGTGCATCATGGGCGGCGGCAATGGCATTGCCCATGTGGACAAGGCCGCGCTCGGCCAGCTTTTTGCCGTGCTGGTACTCCTTTTCTGCAAAGTGCAGGTCATCCACCGTCTGTGCATCCAGCCCGGAGTAATCGAACGCCGGGCGGATCTCGTCCGGGATCGTGGTCAGGGGCTTGTTCTGTGTCGTCTGGGTTCCGGGCACTTCCGGTTTGTCAACATCCGCAGAGTGAGCGGGAGTTAAATGCTTTTCGCCTTCGGTCTGATAGCTGTTGCACTCCTGCACGGGATGGCCGCAGCTGTGGCAGTTTCCGAAGCATTCTTCTTTGCACCCGCCACAGGTGCAGGTAGAGCAGATGCAGGAAGCAGGAACACCCGAGGAAGAATCCTCTTCCACTGGGTCGATGGGGGCATTTTTGCAGGGCTTGGCATTTTCTAATGCGTCCAGCATTGCGCAGTCGATTTCGTACTCGTCCAGCGGGGCGAACTCCGCGCCGTTGGTCAGGAATGCCTGCGGAGTCAGCTTCTTATCTGCTGCTCTGGCCAGCTCAAATCTATGCGTCATGATGCGGCTTTCTTTCCAAACGCTGCCGTTCCAGCGCCAGAACCGTCCACGGTAACAGGCATAAACCGTCTTGTTGGAAAGTTTGGAACTGATGGTGTAGTCCGTCATACCCGCACCTCCATCTCCTTCAGCCGGTCGAGCATCTCGGCCTGCAGGTCTTTGCTCATGGGCACGAGGCTGTTGTTCTTCCACCCGTAGCACAGGATGGTGCCGTAGATGTTCTGCCCGCGGTAGATGCGGTTCAGCCCCTTGCCGAGGATGCCGTACACCAGCACCGCCGGGGTGCGGGGCAGCACCTTCTGCGTGCAATCGCAGCCCAGCATGGCTTCGATGCCCTGCAGCGTGTCCGGCAGGGTGGTGACGACCGGGGCTTTGCCCGGCTCGATCAGGATTCCTTTCATTGTAAAACCTCCGAAAATGTGATATCATCGGGGAGATGTGATTGGGAAAATCCATCATCCCTTGCAGCTCGTCGGTGCGCCAACACCGGCGGGCTTTTTGCTTGCCTTTCGGGCCATGTACTGGCCGTAGCTCAGACCGGCGGCGTCGGCGGCCCGGACGTCAGCCCGGAAAGCGATATCCCGGGCCTCGGCCTGGAGCAGACGGCTGGCAGCACTGGAAGGCCGGGGCGTGAGAGACCGGATCTCCTCCTTGTGCCGAGCCTGCCACTGGGCGTTCAGCAGCCGTTTGCGCTGGGTGGCACACTCCGGGCACCGCATCTTTGTTTGGTACACCTGCTGCATCACCTTGCCGCAGTCCACACAGATGCGGGTGTAGGTCTTGCTGTTGCTGGCCATCAGGCGTCCCTCCGGTTCTGCCGGTACTCCGGCTCCTCGGTGCGGGCGTGGCGGCGGTCGATCCTGCCGTAACGGTTGCGGCGGGCGGCCTGCTCCCGTGTCTCTGCGGCAAAGCCCAGCCGCATCAGAGCCAGGCCTGCCAGGATCAGCGCCATGGCTGTGATGAACTGGCTGTCCGAGATGGTGCCGCCCACCTGCGCGGTGCCCTCAATGCCCAGGGCGTACAGCAGGCCCACGCCGAAACTCCCGGCGGCCAGCACCTGCCAGACGGTGGATTTAATCTTCATCGTCGTCCTCCTCTTTCAGCGCGCGGATCGTGTTGTAGAGCAGTCCAGACGCCCAGCACATCTGCCGCTCAAAATCGTCCGGGAAATAGCCCTTCAGAATCTGGGCGATTGCGCACACCAGAAGATGCAGCACGTCGCTGGGACCACCTTTGACCTTGATGGTCGAGTCCTCACTGTCGATGTAAAGTTTTGCCTTCATGTTCATGCTCCTTTCTCAACCTTCGGGAAGAAATACTCTCCGATCTGCTCCTGCGGGATGTGAAGCTCCCTGCAAATGGCGGTGATCTCGTAATGGCGCCACTCATTGCTCTTTTGCTCCGGCTTCGGGTTCAGGCGGGTGGACAGGGTGCTTTCACCCATGCCGACCAGCTTGGCGAACTCCCGGTGCTCAAACCCTTCGTCCTCGATGAGGCGGGCCAGCTTCAGGTAAGGGCTTCTTGGCTTTCTCATGGCTTTCATCCTCCTTCTTTTTGCAGATGTGTTCCAGCCGCTCCGGCTGGCGTTTGTCCCAGCGCTGTTCTGCCCAGCGCTTGTTGTGGCCGTTCACGCTTCCAGTTCCAGCGCCCAGAACTCGGCCAAGGTCTGGCACACCGGCAGGGAAAAGCCGATCAGCTCCTCCCCGCCGGGTTTGAGCAAAATCATGTAACGTTCCATGGCTGTGTGTCTCCTCTTTTTAGTCCGGGCTGAAAGTCTGGAACCGGTCATCGTGCCGGCTCTTGAATTCTTTCAACTCTCGGATATCTTCCGGCGTACAGCCGGTGTTTTCATAAGCTGCCAGCCGCTGCACAAGCTCTTCTTTCTTGGCTGGGCTCCAGTAGCCCGTCTTAATCCCGCTGCTGCGGGGGTGTGTCAGTCGGTCCGTAGATCATGCCTCCTTGTTGTGGTCTCCCTTCTGCGGTAGAATAGAGAAGCAGAAGGGAGGTGAAAGGTGTGGACTATAGTCAGTTTGCAGTTGATTGTGGAAAACAAATTGCAGGCATGCTGAAAAACGACGTGGATTTTATGGCAATGCAAAAAGGGTTAACAGGAGTGATGAATATTCCGATGCCGGATATAAGCCCATCCATCCTAGAAAATCTTCAACTGGATTCCACTGGTGTGATTGCAAATTTATGTCATCAAATGTTGAATGTCGATTTGGTTCCATTGACCGCAACGTTTGCAAATACGATTGTGGAACAGCTGAACGGTTCGGCCTACCAGAATATGGCCAGCCAGTGGGCCGTTGGCCTGCTGGAAAGCATTCAGGATCTTCCAATCGTAGAATTTGAAGCCCGACAAGAAATTCCGGCAGAAGAAGTGCAGGAAGTGCTGACAGGTGTAAAAAGCTGCCTGCCGGAAGAAGCCATTGAATTGGTTGATGCCAAGGTGAAAGAGGCCCAGACGGCAGACAAGAAGATCTCCAACAGTGATTGGATCGCCATCATTGGAATCATTGTTACGATTCTCTTGTTTATCGTTGACCAATGCTCCTCGGTAGAGCACGAACAGAAAGAAGAAGCTGCATGGTCGGCCTTCGCCGAATACCAGCAAGAATCCATCGAACTCCAAAAACAGGACCTCACATTAAAGCAGGAGATTCTTGACTGTCTCAAGAATCGGAATGAGGCCGCTGCGGAGACTCAGGATGCTTCCGTAAACGCTCTCGAAGTTGCCCAGGAGGATTTCGAGGGTGCTGTAGATGTCGCTGATCTGCCAGACAATTCGCAAGAGCAGGAGACTTTGGACAAAGCAGGCGACGCTGAGAATTAAGCTGCTTCGTTTAAGTTTTTGAATCTCGTCCTCCATAACCCGGCCTTCCGTCTCCAGCGGTTCGCCGGGCTTTTTGTTGTTGTTCATGGTTTCACCTCCTTGGCGGTTGAATTTGTGGAGCGTGTAATTAAATTCCACTTTTTCGGCAAAAAAAGATGGAATCACGCTGCTGCATATCCATCCCCAGAGCGTTTGCAAGAGTGTCGATTTCGCTGGCCTTAAACTCGGTCTTATTGTCGATTTTCATCTGCAAAGCGTAAGGGGATAAGCCCATAATCTCAGCCAAAGCCTTATATTTAAGGCCGGAATCTGCGATTGCAGAACGCAGCGCATTCGTATCGGTCATGTAATCACCTCCTTTCGTTGTGGAATTAAATTCCACGGCATCATAATAGCACTCGGTGTAATGAAAGTCAACCTTTTTTAAGAAAAAAATAAAAAATACTTGAATGTCATTCCACCGTATGATAAGATGGGGACGAAGGTTGGTGATTTTATGGCAACTCTATACGACAGAATCAAGAGCCGCCGCATCGAGCTTGGCTTGACTGTTGAAGAACTGGCTCACAAGATGGGTTATAAAGATAAATCCTCTATAAGTAAGATTGAAAACGGAAAAGCAGATATCCCACAATCTAAAATCGCCGCGTTTGCGGATGCGCTCGAAACAACAACTGCTTACCTGATGGGCTGGGAAGAGAAGCCCCAGCCCGCCCCTCGTCCCATCCCGAAGGGGTTTGAGCCGATGCCCAAGATGAAGAAGATCCCGCTGGTGGGCTCGATCGCCTGCGGCACGCCCATCCTGGCCCAGCAGAACATTGACGGCCATGTGGACGCGCCGGAGGATATCCGGTGCGATTTTGCGTTGCGCTGCAAGGGCGACAGTATGATCGGGGCCGGCATCCACGATGGCGACGCGGTGTATATCCACATTCAGCCGGAGGTGGAGAACGGCGAGATCGCCGCCGTGCGGATAGGCGAGGAAGCGACGCTCAAGCGGGTGTATTATGACGGCACAACCCTGACCTTGATGCCTTATAATAATGCTTATGCGCCGATGGTCTACACCGGCCCCCAGCTGGAAGATGTGCACATTGAGGGCAAAGCCGTGGGGTATACGCACTGGTTCTGATATAATAAATACCTGCAGGCTTCTGTCTGCGGTAAAAAATGTGAGGAGGTGACCGTACCCCGAAAATATAATGGTGCTCGAGTTGGAGTTTATATCAGAAAGGACGGAAAAAACATGAAAAAGAAAATCGTCTCATTGTTCGCGGTGCTGGCACTTTGCCTTGCTTTTGCAGTTCCGGCGTTTGCTGCGAACTACAGCAAATGGACCGCCACAGAATTTTCAGGTCAGACAGACTTCGGGTATTTCTACACCTATGAAGGAGAAGACCGCTCGAACTATCCTTATCAAGCAGTAAATTACAAATGTTTCTCGGTTGTGTCCGCAGATGGACAGCGTTTTTATGCAGCAATCAAGGACTCTCAGTATGAGTATGCAAAGGCTGCACTCGATCACCAGCAGATTACTCTGAAGGGATTGTATCAGCAAACAGCAGGCGATGGCTCTCCTATTTTCTTATCCAGTGAAGTTGTCACGACAAATGAAAAAGGAGAAAAAGTGAGCACACCGTTTGGTAATGTTGTGTGGGCGGCTATTGACCACGGCAAAACGAGTGCGGAAACCTTCAAAAAGTTCTATGAAGTGTATTCTGATTGCATGATTACCGTTGCTGATGACGATTCCTATCTTATGATTGACACAAATCCGTTCAACTACAAGGACGGAGACTCGAGCTTGATCGAGACAGGCCTCGACCATATCGAGACGATTAACAAGGCACTGGACTTGCCTGACTGGCTCTATGAAGAAATGCTGAAAACTCGAGCTTTGGACGGGCGTCAAAAAGAATCCTTTGACAATGTAACTGTGACTTGGTCTTATCATCCGGACCAGGGCATGGAAGTCATCTACCGCACAAACAACTAAATAAAAAGGTCCCTCCACCGGTGTTACCAGCACCAGTGGAGGGACCCCGAACCGCTTGCCGGATGGCGTCACGATCCTACAGAATTGCGACTCTGCACAAACTATGATACCACCTCCGGGCAGGCTTGTCAAAGTGTATCTGTGGAGGTGCATTTTATGGGAAAACGGACCAACACGGCAGCCTGGCTGCCGAATCAGCAGCGCTGGCAGATCAACGTCCAAAAGAATGGTGTGCGCAGATCCTTTACCAGCTCAAAGCCCGGCCGCACCGGCCAGCGTGAAGCCAATGCAAAGGCGGACGCATGGCTGGATGACGGCATCAGCAATACTCGGATGCTGGTAGAAGCAGCCTATCCGCAGTGGATCGGCGAGCTGAAATTGACCACCAGCCGCTCCAACTGGGAACCGATCCAGAGCCGGTGGAACGTCTGGGTGCGTCCAGTCATTGGCCGGAGGCGTGTGGGAGACCTGACGGAACAACAGCTGCAAGCCATCATCAACAAAGGATTTGCAGGAGGACTGAGCAAAAAATACCTTTCCAACATGTGCACGGATTTGACCATGTTCTGCAAATGGCTGCGTCTGAGCAAAATGTCCACTCTGCGGCCGGAAGAACTGCATGTGCCAAAGGGTGCACGCTCCAAGGAAAAAGAAATATTGCAGCCGGAGGATCTGCGTACACTTTTTGAGGTGGACACTACGATCCTAGACGGCAAACTGATCGAGGATCCTTATGTCAATGCGTACAGGTTTAGCGTTGTGACTGGCCTTCGTCCGGGCGAGCTGATCGGACTGAGCTGGAAGGACGTTAAGAGTGGCCGGGTAAAGATCCGGCGAGCTATAAACACCCGTGGCGAGGAAACCCACGGTAAGAACGACAACGCTGTGCGTGCCTTTGTACTCACCGATAGTGCGGCCGCTATTCTGCAGGCACAGAAAAAGCTGACAGGCGGGCAGGAGAGCGTGTTTGGCATCTCCTGTGAGGACACATATAGAAAATATTGGCGGCGCTACTGCGAGGCCAACGGACTGCACTATGTCCCGCCGTATAATCTCCGGCACACGTTCGTATCACTGGCAAAAACGCTGCCAGAGGGACAAGTCAAGCCCTTGGTTGGCCACTCCCGCCAGATGGATACGTTCGGGATATACGCGCATCTTATTCATGGCGAGGATGTGCAGACTGCCGCAGACCTGGACAACGTTCTCAGCAGGGTTCTTGATCCGGAAAGTCTTGAGAAGTAACACATTTTGTAACACGTTTCTATTTCTCGCACCGTGTTTACGGTTTCCTTCCCGGAGAAGTGGATTTCGGAATTTAACGGAAGTACGTTGGATATGTATGCCGGGTCTTCGCCGGAAAAGTTCTGGACCGGGTTCGACCCCCGTCGGCGGCATGAAGAAAAGCACCTGAGAACGATGGTTCTTGGGTGCTTTTTTCATGCTTGTATTCCGGAAAGGGGATGATATACACATGCTGCGGTCGAGCGGATGGAGAGGCTTTGCGGTCTGTTCACAGTTCATTCGGAAAAAGTGCTTTTTCTTTCCATGGTTTCATGCTATAATAAAAAACGATACGATCCGTGATCGTAATGGGGCAGGGGGCCGCTGGCCGTCCTGCCGGGGCAGTGCCCGCAAACTGCGGCGGGCGGGAAACAGAAAAAGAGAGGCGAATCGAGATGTTGGATATGATCAAATGCAGCACCGGCGGTGCGTACTATGCGCGCGGAGAGTGGGTGCCCGCAGATGGCAATGCACCCGCAGCACTGGCAGCAAAGGGCTTTGATGCCGCTGCCGTTGCCGCGGCTAAGACCGGTACCATGGCCTACAATATTATGCAGGCACACAACACCAGCGGCGATGCCGAGAACCTGAAGATCAAGTTTGATGCCATGGCAAGCCATGACATCACCTTTGTGGGCATTATCCAGACCGCCCGTGCTTCCGGGCTGGAAAAGTTCCCCATTCCTTATGTGCTTACCAACTGCCACAACAGCCTGTGCGCTGTGGGCGGCACCATCAACGAGGACGACCACCGCTTTGGCCTGTCCGCCGCCAAAAAGTACGGCGGCATCTTTGTGCCCCCGCACATGGCAGTCATCCACCAGTATATGCGCGAGCGCTTTGCGGGCTGCGGCAAAATGATCCTTGGCTCGGACTCCCACACCCGCTACGGCGCACTGGGCACCATGGCCATCGGCGAGGGCGGCGGCGAGCTGGCAAAGCAGCTGCTGGGCCGCACCTATGATGTTGCCCGCCCGGGTGTGGTGGCTATCTACCTGACCGGCAGTCTGCCGGCGGGCTGCGGCCCCCACGATGTAGCTATTGCCCTTGTGGGCAAGCTGTTCAAGAGCGGCTACGTCAAGAACAAGGTCATGGAGTTCGTGGGCCCCGGCATTGCTTCCCTGCGGCAGGATACCCGCAACGCCATTGATGCCATGACCACCGAGACCACCTGTCTGTCCTCCATCTGGGAGACCGACGAAGTCACCCAGCGTTTTCTGGCAGTGCATGGCCGTGCAGCAGACTATAAAAAACTTGCACCGGCAGACCTTGCCTACTACGATGGTGTGGTGGAGGTGGATCTTTCTGCCATCCGTCCCATGATCGCCCTGCCCATGCACCCCTCCAATGCCTTTACCATCGAGGAACTGAACGCAAATCTGGAGGACATTCTCCACGCCTGCGAGCAGGATGTGCAGAAGCTGATCGGCCGCAAGGATGTGCAGCTGGATCTGTGCAGCAAGATCGAAAACGGCAAGCTGCGTGTGGATCAGGGCGTCATTGCAGGCTGCGCAGGCGGTCTGTACGACAGCATCTACGAGGCTGCTTCCATCCTCAAGGGTCATACCGGCGGCTGCGGCGACTACGCCTTGAGCGTTTACCCCGGCAGTCAGCCCATCATGATGGAACTGGTGCGCACCGGCGTGATCAGCG